>SL_3KL_010_SEDDRAFT_10002369_pt1 | contig 17242 bp, 19 predicted proteins | sample SodLakKL_010_SED_2_FD_10381 | JGI IMG/M metagenome (IMG submission 10381) | reverse complement strand
GGGCCCTGGTTTCCCTAACCAAACCTGCGGTAACACCACCTCTTTCCCCGGGCGTATCAAGACGTATGCCGTTTAAATTACTACCCAGAGCTTCTGCTACCCTTAAAGCTTCTTCTGCTTCATCTTTAAAAGTGTCAACCAGAATAACCCTCGGTGCATCTTCAGGAACAAAGCGATCATAGGCTTTGGCAAGCTCTACTGTGTCTCCGACTATTAAAAAGGCCGCATGTGGTATAGTACCAACCGGTGCCCGCCCCAGAAGCAGCGCTCCAAGTATACAGCTGCAGTCATCTGCACCGCCCACAACTGCAGCCCTCTCCATAACAGGAGCTACCGAAGGGTGAAGATGTCTTGCTCCGTAACATACGACTGCCTGATTACCGGCAGCCTGTTTACATTGATTTGCCGCCGTAGCCCAACCGCTGGAGCTGGCTAGAATCCCAAGCAGAGGTGTTTCATAAACACCAAAGTCGCAATAACGGCCCTTGATCCTCATCACTACTTCCTTGGCGCTTATTTTTGAACCTTCAGGTAAAGCCCAAATTTCAAGGTCGCGGTTACGAAGGAGATGCAAAGCTTCGTCGATACCGGCAAGGACACCCTCTTTTGAAGAAAAGATTTCAGCTGTTACTACCGTCTCACCCAGTTCCAAAGAATCCAGCAAGTCCCTGGTTCTAACAAAATATATGTCACTGGTCAAACCTTTTTCAATTTCCAGGTCTGTAGCTGAAAAAAAGCGCCCAGTGGATTCGACCTGCATTGAAGAAATATCTTTTAGAGTTATAAATTCTGTTGCTTTCATCTGATTCCTCCATAGTTTGCTACTTAAGAATTACCCCAAGCGTTTTCTCCATTTCCTGCAAAGCAAAGTTATGAGCATCCTGGTCAAAGCTGGCTACTGCATTTTGGGGCACGGTAACCTTGTAGTTTAACGCCCGGGCATCAGCCGATGTATATAAGATACATATGTTAGTAACACAACCAGTGATTTCAATTTCATTTACACTTTTTTCGCGCAAAGTTAGATCCAGATCAGTTCCGAAAAAAGCACTGAACCTCCTCTTTGCTATTATCCTTTCCGAACTATGAGGAGAAAGCTCGGGAAAAATCTCTTCGCCTCCGGAACCTTCAATGCCGTGTGGGGGGAACATTTGAAATTCGTGATCATCTTCAAGGTGATGATCACAAATAAAGATAATAAGATCACCTGAGGCGCGATAGCTATCCAACCTTGCTTTTACTCCCGCTACGAGGCTTTCCGCTACCGGCCCAATATATAAAGCTCCCCCGGGATCAATAAAATCAACCAGCATGTCCACTACAAGCAGCGCTCTCATCTTAACCCTCCTAAAAAACTTATTCCTGCTAACTGCAATCGCTATTCTACATTTACTGGAGTATTCCTGCTTTAGAGCCTCTAATGTTTACCGTCTATAGCTATTCTCTCTATTTAATTCCTGGAGACCGAAAAAAAATAAAACCGGACAATAATCCGGTTCAAGTAAAACTTTTTCTGAAAACAGCAAATCCTTACTTAAAGACCTACTGTCCGGCGCAATTCACCTTCATTAAAGCTAAGTTCCACCGTTTCTGTCAGAACATCGGCATAAGTAAACGAAAGTCTTTGAAAATAATTGTTCTCATCAACTCTAACTATAAATATTGAAGGGTAAGTGCTTTCTAAAACACCTTCTTTTTCGTAGGTCTTGCGCCGACCGCGGTTGGCCCGCAATTTTATCTTTTCACCGAGGTGAGATTCGAGCTTCTTGCGGATTTCAAATAGGACGTCTTTTGCCACCATTTAAAACCACCTTATATATATTCTTAGTAAAGTATAGCACAATTTAAGTTATAAAGTCAAGAAATAGTGAGAATTGGGGCATAAATGGGGTTATAGGGGTTAAAAATCAAAACCAGTTTCTGAATACAGTACATAAATGGGAATAACAGCTATTTTGTAAAGCGATCGGCAACTGTAGTTGCACCAAAAGAGTCCGGCTTAATACAGGCCTGGTATCCGCTGCCGATTACCATGCCGACAACTTCTTTAATTATATCCCTGGTTTGCCCTTTTTCGCCGACATCAAGATGAATTTCCACGTTAAGCTGGCAATTTCCGTTTTGAGCCAACTGCTCAGTCATTCGCGTAGCAACTCCAAGACTAAGAAATGTTTCATAATAAATACGCTGACGCAAACTTTCCATGTACCGAGTTTTTTGTTTGTGATAATAAAAACGCCCACCTTTACCTATCCGGTGAACGATAACAGCTGTAACAAATATGACAGATTCATTAAGCAATGAATGTGAATCAGTACCAATAATCAATTTATAGGATTCGTCCGGATACTCGTTGGTATAGGTAACCAGATCTTCAAACATTTTATGAAAAGTAACCTGTCCTTTGGAAGGACTAGTAAAAAGCATTGAACTTGCGACCCTTCAGCTTGATTTATTGAGGTAATTATAAGCTATTCTAGCCAGCTTTGCAAACTGCCGGACAGACAAATGTTCGGGTCGTGCAAAGGGTTCTATTGAAACGGCTTCCAGTAAATCATTTATACTATCCTTTAAAGCAGGCAGCACTCTGGCCAGGTTGTTCTGTATTGTTTTTCGTCGCTGCTGAAAAACCCCCTGAACTATCAGCCAAAACAATTTTTCCTCATCATCATTTAAGATTCTCTGGCGAGGCTGCAATTTGATAACTGCGGAGCCAACTTTTGGGCGCGGCCAAAAAACTTTGTTAGAAACATTGAACAACACCCTGCCATGGGTATAATAATGGCTGAAGACGGAAAGGGCCCCATAGTTACTGCTTCCCGGTTCGGCAATTAAACGATGGGCTACCTCTTTTTGCAGCATTAATACCGCTCTATCAAACGGAAAAGATGCCTCAAATAAAGAGTACATAAATGGGCCAGAAATAAAATATGGAAGGTTAGAAATTAGCTTTACGGATTCAGCTGATTCGAAATTGCTGCTGAGCAGTTCTGCCCAGTTTACGCTAAGGGCATCCTGATTGATTACCCTGGCATTTGGCCAGGGCTGCAGGATGTTATTGAGCATTGCAATCAGGCCCCGATCAACTTCAAGAGCCAGCAGTTCAGTTCCTGAGCGGGCCAGCAATACTGTTAAAGCCCCGGCACCAGGACCGACTTCAATCACTCCATCTCCTGCTTCAACCTCCAGGGCAGAGGTTATCTTGCGTGCAGTATTGCCATCAATTAAAAAGTTCTGGCCAAGGTGTTTATGAGGCTGCAACCCGTACTTTTTGAACAAGGCCATAACCTCGCGAGGAGAAGTCATATTTGGTGTATCCAACATTAAAACGTGCACCTCGTCATATTTTAGATACAATCATTGTACCCCTGCGCTTATTATTCCGTCAAACCGGAATCCAGGAACAGATTGTTCTTGCCGGTAAAGAACAGTAAAAGGTATTATCTCTTATATTCTAACTTCTCAATTTGTTATGCTTTTTGTATATAATTATGAATTAAGCCAGATTAGTCACAAAAATATAATGACAAACTGAACCTTATGCATTATAATATACTTTACAATAATAATAATTCACCTGTTTAAGCAATTTACTTTAGAAAGGGGGGCCGCTTTTTAAGGAGTTAACGTTACCTGTTACTTGTTAATTGAAAAAACTTTAAGGAGGCGTATCATAACATGGCAGACTTTAAAGGGATTTTAGATAACCTGAACAAGAAAATCGAAGCTGCAGATCCGGAAAAAATGAAAGGGGTCAGCGCAGTATACCAGTTTGACCTGTCTGGAGATAACGGTGGAGTATTTCATGTGCAAGTTGACGACGGAAAAGCAAATGTGGTTGAAGGAGCCCATGACAGCCCCAATATTACGATTAGCATGTCGGCAGATGATTTTGATGACATGCTGGAAGGTAAGCTTAACGCAACTTCAGCCTTCATGGCCGGAAAGCTTAAAGTTAAAGGCGATATGTCCCTGGCTATGAAACTGCAAAGCCTGCTCGGTTAAGAAACAACTTAAAAGGGGTTGAAAACCCGTGTTTAGCCTTGAGGGCAAAGTAGCCCTGGTAACCGGTGGTTCCCGGGGTCTGGGCAGGGCTGATGCCCTGGCCCTGGCCAGGGCGGGCGCTGACGTCATTATCACAGACATTTTATTGGAAAGCGATGATTCTGGAATTGAGGAACAGTATGGCGCGCTGGCCCAGTCAATGAAAAGCAGTGGTGTTGTATACACAGAGCAAACCGCTGCAGAAATTGAAAAGTTAGGCCGCCGTTCAGCTGCATACAAAATGGATGTCACCGATCGCAAACAGGTCAGTGAGGTTATGGCTACAGTTAGTGAGCAGTTCGGGCGAATAGATATTTTGGTCAACAACGCTGCTGCCCTGGATCATGTAGCAACAATTGAAAACCAGAGTAACGAACTTTGGGAGCGCGATCTCAGTATCAACCTGACCGGAGCTTATAACTGCGCTAAAGCAGCATGGCCTTATATGAAAAAGCAGCAGTGGGGCAGAATCGTGAATATGGCTTCTGTTGCCGGAACCCTTGGAGGATTCGGACAGGCCAGCTACTCCTCAACCAAGGCAGGGGTTATCGGTTTAACAAAAAGCCTTGCCTTAGAAGGAGCAAGATACAATATCACGGCTAATGCCATCGTTCCCGGTATAATTGGCACGGAAGCCTGGAAAAGCGGCAATCCGAAAATGAACGACAGGATGATTGCCCGAACAGCTTTCCGCAGGCCGGGAGAACCGGAAGATATTGCTCATGCTGTTGTCTTTCTGGCCACAGAAGAAGCAAAGTATATAACCGGTATTGAGTTAAACGTTTCCGGAGGTATTGAACTGTTTACATTTTAACTGCCCGGTTAATTAAAATAGCGTTTCCTGCTAAAAAAGCAGGAAACGCTATTTTTGATCCCAACGTTCGGACATTTCAGACCCTCTGTGATTAATTCACCTGCCAGATCATGCCCTGTCAACAAAAGCGTCAGAAAACAACCTAACTGCATTCAGGTATACCTGCCTGGCCAGTTCTTCAAAATCCTGCCCTAAGGCCAGCGCAGCACGTTCATAAGTTAACTTGATATAAGATGGTTCGTTTCGCCGGCTGCGAAAAGCCTGGGGAGACAGGTAGGGTGCATCTGTTTCCAGTAACAGCCGATTCGCAGGAATATACTTCAACAAATCACGCAAATCATGAGATTTAGGGTATGTTAACGGACCTGCCAGAGAAATATAAAAGCCCAGTTCCAGGAATGATTCCGCCCAGCTGCGATCACCGGAAAAACAGTGCATCACTCCGGCAGGATAAGGCAGGTCTTCTTCCTGAAGAACCTGTAACGTTTCAGAATGAGCCATGCGGCTGTGAATGATAACCGGCTTGTTAACCCGGCAGGCCAGGCGTATATGCTCCCGAAATACTTTTTCCTGGATTTCTTTTGGAGAAAGGTTCCGGTAATAGTCAAGACCGGTTTCGCCTATAGCCAAAACGGTATCCTGCGCCGCCAGTTTTTCAAGCTTCTCAATCCAGTTGTTATTCGCTTTAACCGCACTGTGCGGGTGAATGCCAACCGAAGCACTAATCCAGGGATACTTTCTGCTCAATTCAACCGAACGCCTGGAACTCAATTCATCGGCACCGGCATTAAGTACAGCCGCTATTCCGACCTTCCTGGCACGTTCAAGAACCTGGTCCAGATCTTTTTGAAACTGTGGAAAATCCAGATGTGCATGTGTGTCAACCAGTTCTGTCAAATCAGCTAACCCTGCTTCCGGAAGGCATATCCCGATCTACTGTCGTCAGGGCCAGGCGGCCATCATTTGCAGTCGCTGCCAGCAGCATACCCTGTGAGAGCACTCCCCTTAGTTTGACCGGCTTCAGGTTTGATACAAAAAGAACATGTTTGCCAATTAGTTCGTCAGGTTGATAATGTTCGGCAATACCTGCAACCACCTGTCGCCGGTCATTATCCCCGATGACCACTTCTACTTTCAAAAGCTTGTCTGCTTTAGGTATTTTTTCTGCAGCAATCACTTCTGCAACACGTAGATCAACCTGTTGAAACTGATCAAGGCTGATTAGCCCTTCATGCTCTTCAGTTTGATCAGCATCATCAGCAACTGGCTTATCTGCCTGCATTTCTCTAATTTCCGCCTGCAAGTTAAGGCGCGGAAATAAATCATCACCTCTGGAAACTACGCTGCCCGGCTTCATCATACCCCACCGTTTAAGACTTGCCCAACCCTGCATATCACTTTCAGCTTCTATCCCCAGCTGTTCAAAAATACTCTTTGGTGTGCGGGGCATGAAAGGCTGCAGTATTACTGCAGTAAAACGGATACTTTCGATCAGATTGTAAATTACAGTACCCAACCTGCCGACATTGGCAGGGTCTTTAGCCAGATCCCATGGTGTATTTTCATCAATATATTTATTGCTGCGTTTTACCAGCTTCCAGAGTTCTGCCAGGGCGTCGCTAATTTTAAGCTGGCTCGTATATACTTCGACATTAGACGGAGTTTCGAGGGCTAAAGAACGTAATTCCTGATCTGTATTGCCATCATCAACTGTCGGTTCAGGTAGAACCCCGTCAAAATAACGCTCAGCCATAGTTAAGGTTCTGCTGACCAGGTTGCCCAGATCGTTGGCCAGGTCAGTATTAATGCGGTTAATGAAATTTTCAAGGCTGAATATTCCATCCTGGCCAAAGGGGATTTCCCTCAGGAGGAAATAACGCAGGGCGTCAGAACTGTAACGATCAGCCAAAACGCGGGGATCAATCGCGTTTCCTTTGGATTTAGACATCTTCCCTTCTTGAAGCATCAACCACCCGTGTCCGAATACTGTTTTCGGCAGGGGTTGATTCAGGGCCATCAGGAATATGGGCCAGTAAATGGTATGAAAGCGCAGAATATCCTTACCGATCAACTGAACATCTGCCGGCCAGAATGTTTCATAAATACTGCCTTCTTCACCGTATCCTAATGCTGTAATATAATTGCTGAGAGCATCAAGCCAGACGTAGATGACATGATCCTGATCAAAGGGGACGGGAATACCCCAGTCGAAAGAAGTCCTTGAAACACAGAGATCTTCAAGGCCGGGTTTGAGAAAATTATTGATCATTTCATTTTTCCGCGAAGGCGGTTGAATAAAGTCTGGATTTGCTTCAATATGATCAATTAGCCTCTGCGCATAATTAGACATCCGAAAGAAATAAGCTTCTTCAGATATTAATTCCACTTCCCGGCCGCAATCCGGACAGTTTCCATCAACTAGCTGCCGTTCTGTCCAGTAAGCTTCACAGGGCGTGCAATACCTGCCTTCGTATCTTCCCTTATAAATATCACCCTGCTCATGAAAAGTAGTAAAAATTTGCGCTACTTTATCCTTATGCCTATCCTCGGTAGTGCGGATAAAGTCATCGTATTCGATATCAAGCTCATCCCAGAGTTCTTTAATCCAGGCAACTATCTCATCAACAAAAACACGGGGTGCTTTACCGGCTGCTTCGGCCTGACGCTGAATCTTTTGCCCGTGCTCATCGGTGCCAGTTAAAAACCAGACCCGATAGCCGGTCAACCTTTTGAATCGGGCAATAGCATCGGCAGCTACGGTGGTATATGAATTGCCAACATGTAATTTATTGCTTGGATAATAGATCGGAGTGGTAATATAAAATGTCTTCACTTCTGCCAAATCCAGGCCTCCTTAAAGCTATAAAAGATGAGGTTATTATATCAGAGCAGGTTCACCTGTCAAGATGACCCTTCACTTAATACCCTTCGAAGTGCCATATATGCAAGGAGCTTCTTCTCATGTAATATATTTGTAAAGTTGAGTAATTAGGGAAATTAACTATTGACTTTCCATGTAAATTACTGGTATAATGATCGAACCAACATTGCTACATAATGAAGAAAAGGAGGGTATGCTCTTGAAATCAACTGGAATTGTTCGGAAAGTAGATGAATTAGGTAGAGTAGTGATCCCTATAGAATTAAGGCGGACGCTGGGAATAGAAGTAAAAGATGCTCTGGAAATATATGTTGATGCTGAAAGAATAGTCCTTAAAAAATATGAACCGGCGTGTCTTTTTTGCGGCAATGCCGACAATGTGAAGCATTTTAACAACCGTATCGTCTGCTGTGAATGCATCGATAGTTTAAGTCAAGCATAATTAGAGCGTAACCGGGGGCACGGCTTTGCCGTGCCCTTCAATCAAGGCATATCAACTTCTTCTAAAGGAAAATCCCTAACATAACCTGACTCCTGCAATTTGACTGAAACCATTTTTTTATTGCGGTTAATTTCCGTTACGTATCCATTTCCATCAGGTGTAATGACCGCATCTCCCGGGTTGGGCATATCTTCATGAGCATTCTCATATGCATCGGCCTCATAGCGAAGGCAGCACATTAAACGGCCGCAGACTCCTGATATTTTTGTGGGATTAAGGGACAGATTTTGCCCCTTTGCCATCCGAATTGATACAGGCTCAAATTCTTCAAGAAAAGTCGAACAGCAAAAGGCCCTCCCACAGGGACCGATACCGCCTTTTAGCTTGGCTTCATCACGAACCCCAATCTGGCGTAATTCAATACGAGTTTTAAATATTGAAGCCAGGTCTTTAACCAATTCCCTGAAGTCTACTCTTTCTTCCGAGGTGAAGTAAAAAATGATCTTATTGCGATCAAAGTTATATTCAACATCGACAAGCTTCATATCAAGGCTGTGCTCAATGATCTTTTTCTGACACCTGGAAAAAGCAATGGATTCTTTTTGCTTATTTTCTTCAACCCGGCAGCAATCCTCTTCTGTTGCTTTGCGCACTACCTTTTTCAATGGCAAAACCAGCTTTTCTTCAGACATCTCTTTTTCCAGGGTAACAACAGTTCCTATTTCCTGACCCCTGGCCGTTTCCACAATTACCTGCATTCCCTGTTCAATGCTATTTATACCGGGTTCAAAATAATAGGTTTTTCCAGCCTGCTTGAACCGAACCCCGACGACTTTTGGCATTTTGAGAACCTCCTTTGCAACAATACAAGCAACTTCTCCAACAATAATCGGCGATTAACGTTGGTATTGTTTAATTCATAAATTACACTGTTTATCAGCATAACCGAGTCTTCCAGGCTAACTGAATCAATATCAGCAAACCAGTTCATTGATTTCTCAACACAAAGATTCTGAATCATTCCATCGCGGTAAATCATGCCCAGTAATTCTAAAAAATTAGTCAGGTCTTCCCGATCAGATAGATAACGGGCCCACGATAAAAGCTGCTGCGCTGAATCACAACCGGTAGCAAGATTATAAGCAAGTGTTTTTACTTCTTCGAAACGCCCTTCAAAATGTTCATCATCAGCAAGTTCAAAAGCGTATCCGGGCAGTCCTCCACTAATGCGGGCAACCAGGGATGCTTTTTCTTCAGAAAGCTGTTTTTTGTCGAGCAGAAGCCTGGTTATGTCAGAACAGTCCAGCGGCTTCAGAACATAACGCTGACATCTTGATACTATAGTATCAAAAAGCAGGCGCGGCTGCCTGGCCAGGAGAATAAAGTGCAAGTCATCCGGTGGATCCTCAAGTAGTTTTAAAAGTGAAGAGGAAGCCTCGGCTGTCATTACTTCAGCCTGGTTAATCATACATACTTTTTTACTGCCCTGAAGGTAGAATTTCTGCCGGAGCGAGCGAATTTGATCGATTTTGATGTTTCTTCCATCTGGAGACAGTTCAAAAAAATCTGGGTGATTTCCGTTTAGAAAGCTGCGGCAGGAAATACACTCCATGCAGGGTTCTCCTGCAACCCGGCATGAACAAAGCACAGCCATTGAAAGAGCGCGACCCCAACTTTTTTTACCACTTCCGGAAGGACCGGTCAACAAAACTGAATGGCTTAACTTGTTTTCGGTAAGAGCGCTAAACAGTAAGCTGCGCAATTCATTCTGACCAACTAAGTTTTTAAAACTCATATCCGGACCTCGCAGAAAACCTTCCGGCAATTCGTTTTTGCACTATTTGCCAGATCATTTCACTCTGATGTTCCATTGCTCCCGAAGCATCAACAATATTTACTCTAAGCGGTTCCTGACGGGCTATTTCCAGGTAGCCGCGGCGGACACGCTGGTGAAAGCAAACATCTTTACTTTCCATGCGATCGGCCGATGCACCACGCCTTTCTGCCGCTTTTTCCACTGTAAGATCCAGTAATATCGTAAGGTGTGGGGTAATTCCACCTGTAGCTTTGCGGCTTAAAAAGCGAATAAATTTAAGATCAGCGCCTCCGCCATAACCCTGATAAGCCAGAGTCGAATCAGTAAAGCGATCGCAAACGACAATCTTGCCGTCAAACAAAGCCGGCAGTATAACTTGTTCAGTAAGTTCAGAACGTGCTGCCATGTATAGAAGCATTTCTGCCTGGAGTGAAGGGGAATACCGGTTGTCAAGCAGAATCTGCCTGATGTTTTCACCAACAGCAGTACCGCCGGGCTCACGAACCAAAATACAGGCAATACCATTTTGTGCAAGTTTGCCGCGAAGTTCTTCTGCCTGTGTGGTCTTGCCGCAACCATCAATCCCCTCCAGGGAAACCAGTAGACCGCGCGTATTAAGCACCCCATTTTAGACTTTATATTTTGCTTTCAACAGCTAAAAATACCACAGCCGCTTCCGGCCTGTGGTATCCGGATTATTAAAATAATTATTAAAAACTATAATTTGGCGATTCCTTGGTAATTTGAACCCCGTGAGGGTGGCTCTCTTTGAGCCCGGCCCCTGAAATCCTGATAAAGCGGGTATTCTGCTGCAGTTCATCGATAGATTTAACACCACAGTAACCCATCCCTGCCCGCAAACCTCCAACCATTTGAAATACCATGTCACCAACCGTACCCCGGAATGGCACTCTTCCTTCAATACCCTCGGGCACCAGTTTCTGTTCATACTCCTGGAAATAACGATCACGTGAGCCTTCCTTCATCGCACCCAGTGATCCCATCCCTCGATAAACTTTATAACTTCGTCCCTGGAAAATTTCAAACTCACCCGGACTTTCTTCGGTTCCGGCCAGCAGACTTCCGATCATTACCGCTGCTGCTCCTGCCGCCAGCGCTTTAGTTAAATCACCAGAAAACTTAATGCCCCCATCAGCAATAACGGGCACTCCAAGTTCACGGGCTGCCTGTGCCGCTTCATAAACCGCCGTTATCTGGGGCACACCAATACCGGCAATAACCCTGGTAGTACAAATAGATCCCGGCCCTACCCCTACTTTTATTGAATCGGCACCGGCTTCGATCAGGTCCCGGGCTCCATCCGCCGTAGCTATATTTCCTCCCATAACCTCCATATCGGGAAAAAGCTGTTTTACTTCTTTAACAGTATCAAGCACAGGTTGAGAATGCCCGTGGGCAGAATCGACAACAATCAAATCGACGCCGGCTTCTACCAGGGCCTCAGCCCTGGTAAGAGCATCACGGCCTACGCCAACAGCCGCTGCTGCCAGCAAACGTCCATTGGAATCCTTGGAAGCACGGGGATACTGGATGGTTTTTTCTATATCTTTGATGGTGATCAGCCCTTTAAGGTTAAACTGATCATCGACAATAGGCAGTTTTTCAATTTTGTGTTGGCGCAATATTTCCTGGGCTTCTTGTAGAGTAGTTCCTTCGGGAGCAGTAACCAGCTTTTCATGGGTCATAGCTTCGCCAATCGGCCGTGAATAATCTTCTTCAAAACGCAGATCTCGATTGGTAATAATACCAACCAGTTTTTCCCCAACGGTAACGGGAACACCGGATATTCGGTAGCGCTCCATTAAAGCGGCGGCATCATTAAGAGTATGGTCTGGAGTTAATCGAAAAGGGTTAGTAATTACACCATGCTCAGAACGTTTGACCTTATCGACTTCCTCTGCCTGCTTTTCTAAAGTCATATTACGGTGAACAACACCGATTCCGCCTTCGCGGGCTACTGCTATGGCCATTCTCGCTTCAGTAACAGTGTCCATGCCCGCAGATAAAAGCGGGGTATTTAGTTTAATGTTGCGACTCAACCGGGTAGTAATATCAACATCACGGGGTAAGACTTGCGACCGGGCGGGAACCAATAAAACATCATCAAAAGTAAGACCTTCATATAAAAATCTGTCAGCCTGCAAAATGCACTCCTCCCGCATTTTTAGTCATCTAGTTGATTGAAGTGATCATAACAAACGCCCCTGTTAGTGTCAACCACAACCGTCAGCAGGATAATTGGCCCTCAAAAACGAATCAAGTAAATAAATATTATTGAGGAGGACATACCTTGCCTTACTTGGAATTTGACAATCATCGTTACTACTACGCAGGCGATCTAAACCGTGAAGGATTGCCCCTGATATTCTGCCACGGGTCAGGAGGCAGGCATCACCACTGGCTTTATCAGCTGAAGTTTTTAAAAGATGAAGCAAACCCAATTGCTGTTGACCTCCCCGGGCATGGGCGCTCAGGAGGAACTCCTGCCAATACTGTTACTTCTTACAGGGAGTGGCTTTACAGGTTTTATAAAGCAGCAGGTGTCGGGCCATTGGTATTAGCGGGCCACTCCATGGGAGGAGCAGTAGCGCTCGATTTCGCATTAAATTACCCTGCTGATGTGCTGGGGCTTATCCTGGTCGGTAGTGGCGGGCGGCTGCGGGTACTTCCAGCTTTTTTGGACGAACTAGCCAAGGGATCTGTGCCTGAATCTATTTCCGAATTCCTGTACGGCCCCGCCGCCTCTAAGGAACTGCTGCAAAAAGGGCAGGAAGAAATTAAGAGCACTGCTGCTTCAGTTTATTATGCCGATTTTAGCGCCTGCGATAAATTTGATGTGATGGAAGAGCTTCCCCGTATCGAGCAACCGGCACTAATGATCTGTGGCAGCGAAGACAGCCTGACCCCTGTTAAATACAGCCGTTACCTCGAGGATAAACTGCCCCGGGGACAGGTTGAAGTTATTGAAGGAGCAGGACACATGGTAATGCTCGAAAAGCCGGATCAGGTTAACCTGGCCATTTCTAACTTTTTTAAGCAGTTCAAAGACAGTGCGTGAGCTAAAAAGATACGACATATCACTGTAAGAACATACCGAAGGAGGAGAGCATGGAAAAAAAACGCAGTTTTTTTAATCTGGAAGAAACCTTAAAACAAGCAGTAGAAAACTTTGCGGCCCTGGATCCTGCTGAAATAGCCGTAAACGCCGGTGTTGAATTAAGTAAAGACAAATTAAGCCTGAAAGTAACCTTTATTCAGCAAGACTTCCTGGTTTACCATCCCGGGGGACAGGTAAAAACCAGGGAAGGGGAGGATGCTTCGATTTACCTGGCAATCATTATACTGCACTACCTGGTAACTGCAGACGGCAAGCCGCTCACCGGTCGCTGGATTGCCTACCGTCACCTGCCGGGCGGAGATATTTATATCGAACCCTTTCAAAAGAGGGCTGTAATTCCGTTTTTAAAAACTTTCGGCGACAGGCCGGCAGATTTTCAAAAAGCAGCTTTAGCCCTGGGCGGCTACCAGCTTGACATAAGTGGAATAAGCATGGTTATACCTGTACTGCCGCGCGTGCCTGTTTGTTTTACAATCTGGCCCGGTGATGAGGAGATACAAACCTCGGCAAATATTCTCTTTGATGAAGCCGCTCCATCATACCTGCCGACAGAAGACTATGCCCACCTGCCGGCAATAGTTAACGGGGCAATGAAGGGCAAGTATTAAATAACCCTGCGGCCGTCAAGAGCACGGCTCAGGGTGAGGTCATCGGCATATTCAATGTCTCCTCCAACAGGCAGGCCGAAAGCTATCCTTGTAACCCTGACCGAAAGAGGGTTTAACAGTCTGGCCAGGTATCCCGCAGTAGCGTCACCTTCAACATTGGGATTGGTTGCAATAATCACTTCTCGGATTTCACTTTCTCTAATACGCGAAACCAGCCGGTCCAACTTAAGTTCTTCGGGACCGATCCCGTCGAGAGGAGAAAGAGCCCCATGCAGCACATGGTAGAGTCCGCTGTACTGACCGGTTCTTTCCAGGACAAGGACATCCCGCGGTTCCTGGACGACACATAGCAGGTTATTATCACGCTTCGAATCACTGCAGTATATGCACAAATCCGTCTCAGCCAGGCTGCCGCAGGTTTGACAAAAGCCCAGTTTATCTTTAGCATCCACCATAGCCCTGGCGATGGCGACTACATCCTCACGTGAACAGCCCAGCAAATAGAAAGCGATCCTCTGGGCCGATTTCTGCCCGATTCCGGGAAAGCGGGTTAGAGCTTCAACTAGTTTTTTTAGATGACCGGGATAAACCATCGGTTTGCCTGGCGGCCTCCTTTAGATGCTAAAACATTCCAGGGGGAAGATTCATTCCGCCTGTCAGTTTCTGCATTTCTGACGATACCATTTCATCAACCCGGTTAAACGCTTCGTTAACTGCGGCAATAATCATATCTTCCAGCATTTCGCGGTTATCCTCATCCATAGCTTCGGGATCGATCTGCAGAGAAACCAGCTGCTTCTGGCCGTTGGCCACAACCCGCACTGCTCCACCCCCGCTTGAACTCTCAACTGTTTTTTCAGACAGTTCTTCCTGCAGTCTGCTCATTTCAGCCTGAGCTTTCTGCAGTTGTTTCATCATTTTATTCATTCCACCGTTAGGCATCGGCTAACCTCCTCTCACTCTGAATCAATTAAATTGCCCCCGAACAGTTCCATTGCTTCTTCCGCTCCCGTTGATTTATTTGTTTTCGGCCGCTCTTTCTCTTCTTTTGGTCCAACATCCGGGGCAGAATCAGAAGCAGAATCGGGATCAGTAACAGGCTCTGCTTTCCCGGAAGCGCTGCTTCTTTTAACTTCACCTTCAACAATCTCCGCTTTTATAGTAACCGGCACTCCACAAAATGCAGAAAATACTTCCTCGACTGTTTTACGGTGACTATTTTCCAATATCCTAATCTGGTGAATTGTATATTCACTGCTATATTCCAGCCGGACCATGTTACCGCGGCATTCGCCAAGAACAGCTGGATCCAGCCAGGCAGCAGTACTTTTCTGTCTTCTCTTAATCTCCTGCAGAATGCGGGGCCAGGCTTCTTTGAATTTGGCGGTATGATTTTCGACAGCTTCTTTTCCTGCAACGTCAGAAGTATCTTCGGCAGGACCCGGCCTTTTTTCTGCATCGGCAGCCCGGGAGCGCTCATGACGCTCCGCCTCTGATTGTGCTTTTCCTTCCCTTGTATCCTCAGCTTTCTGCCTATCTGCTGTCATTTCAGCATTTTGCGTTATTTTAGCTGTATCAGGATCAGGTTGCTCAACGGCAGCAGAATATAAAACAGAAACTGGTTTCAAGCGACCGTGCAGCAGCCTGATCAGCCGGATAAAAGCCACTTCTAAAATATACTGGGGGAAGTGAGCATGACGTAATTCAGAGCTTACTTCATGTAAGAGTTCGACTGCATCAAGAAGAAGATGCTTCTCTACTTTTCCATGATACCTGGATACAACCTGTTCAAAACCATGTGCGTTGCTTCCAGCCTGCTTTCCGTTGCTTTCATTTTCAAGAAGAAGGCGGGTAAAAATAAAGGTTAAGTCGCGTATAAATAAGTTGAGATCCCGTCCGCTGTAAACCACCTGCTCGATAATTGAAAGACCTGTATCAAGATCATTCTCTACAGCAGCCTTAACCAGGGTTCCGATCGTCTCAATCATTGTCGCCCCGGTTACTATGCGAACCTGAGTGGCTTCAATTTTTTCTTCTCCGTAAGCCGAACACTGCTCAAGTATACCAAGAGCATCACGCAGTGAGCCATCTGCAAGGCGGGCAATTAATGTAACCGCTTCACTGTCGGCCTGCCAGTTTTCCTGTTCCAGAATATGTTCCAGGTGCTGTCTGATTTGATCGACAGTAAGCAGGTGAAAATCAAAGCGCTGGCATCTTGAAACGATAGTCGATGGAAGACGGGAGGGGTCGGTAGTTGCCAGGATAAAAACAACATTTGGCGGAGGCTCTTCCAGGGTTTTAAGAAAAGCGTTGCAGGCTTCGGGAGTCAGCATATGCGCTTCATCAATTATATACACCTTGTAGCGGCTTTCACCGCTGGCAAAACGGCTTCTTTCTCTCAATTCACGGATTTCGTCAATACCGCGGTTTGATGCTGCATCCATTTCAATAACATCGATCGAAACTCCGGCCGCAATATTTTTACAGGGAACGCACTTCCCGCAGGGTTCAGCAACAGGATATTGCTCACAATTCATGGCCCTGGAAAGGATCTTGGCTGCAGTAGTTTTCCCGGTTCCCCGGGGACCGCAGAATAGATAAGCGTGTGCAAGGTGATCACTGCACAGGGCATTGCTAAGCGTACGGGTTATATGCTCCTGCCCTGTCATATCCTTGAAGTTTAAAGGGCGGCGGCGGCGGTAAAGGCTGAGATAAGACACAGGATCAAAACACCTCTTAAGTCTCTCGAATTATAGTCGCAACTGTACCCAGGGCCCTGATCGCTTTTTCCAAATTCTCCTGCTTAACCAAAATATAATCTGTCTCATAGGTAGATATTACAAATACAGTAATTCCATCAGCAGCCAGCGGATTGAGCAGTGAAGATAAAATACCGACCACGTTAAAGTCCAACAAACCTTGAACCTTAAAAGCGCGAAAACCTTTTTCTGAAGGATAGTCAGCCGGAATTAGTTCTTCCCTGCATACTATAGAGGTTTCATCAACCGTTTTGGTCAGAGAGAAAAAAGTGCCGCTTTTTATCAGCCAATCCGGATACGGCATCTCGTTTTTAAAGCGACAGACCCCCAGCCTTTCAGGCAGAATGGTCAGAACTACATCTTCTTCAATATAATTAATGGCCGTGCACCTACCTTTGATCGACACCTCCAGGCGCTTACCAGGCAGTTAGCTCCTTCCCGGCGCTCCCGTGGCACCCGCAAATAATCACTTACCGCTGCTTCCTTCCGGACCTGACGGGGTTCATGAACTTGCGCCGCACGGGACCGGGCCATCGACACCACTTACCAGGCGCAGACCCTGAAGATGCGCGACCGGGGGCAGGAATTAAACCCCGCTCTAGCGGATTGCGGGTTCAGGGCACCGCTACCTCCCCGTCTAGCACGGCCAAACCATAAAAATGGCGGAGAGAGAGGGATTCGAACCCTCGAGACAGGGTTTTGCCCCATCTACTCGCTTTCCAGGCGAGCGCCTTCNNCC
>SL_3KL_010_SEDDRAFT_10002368_pt1 | contig 17248 bp, 17 predicted proteins | sample SodLakKL_010_SED_2_FD_10381 | JGI IMG/M metagenome (IMG submission 10381) | reverse complement strand
CATCTATTTACCCCTGTAAGTTATTTTGATAAGATAATATCATATTCGCCCAGAATGATCCTAAAGCAGAGGTTAAAAATGTTTACCTTTTTCTTTCCTGTTAAAGAAGTGTTAAAAAACAATCGCAGCTGGATTATAATTTCTACTTCGATCTTTATAATTTGCCTGGTATTATTCTCCTATGCTGCTCCGGCTGCATTGCCGGAAGCTGCAGAACAGCCTGTTGAAAGCCAGCTTGACCAGTTAATGGGCTTCTTCGGCTTTATCCTTGATGCGCCTCCAGTTATCAGCGCTTTACTAATTTTTATGAATAACTTTTTATCAATGGCCCAGATGCTGCTACTTGGCTTTATTGCCGGTATTTCTCCCCTGGTAACCCTGGGCCTTAATGGCGCCCTGGTGGGCATTCTTTTTTCGATCAGCGCCGAGCAGGGCATGGCCATTTTACCGCTGGTTATATATGGTATCCTGCCGCACGGTATTCTTGAACTGCCTGCTTTTTTTATCTGTGGAGCGCTGGGGTTGAAGTTCGGCTATCACTGCATCGCTTCACCCTTACCGGGTAAAAACCGGCTGCAGAGTTACCGCTTTATCTGGAAAGAAACCATCGCTGTTCTGCCTTTAATTGTGCTGCTGCTTTTTACTGCAGCCTTTATTGAAATATTCATTACCTCTCAGTTGATTGAGCTGGTCTTGTAACTATTTTATCAAGCCAAGAGTGCGATCCAGAATATGATGAGCAAGCTGCTCTTTTTCCATCAAGGGCAGCTCTTCTTTTTCACCGCTGCGCTCTATAATAGAAACCCGGTTGGTAGGAACGGCAAAACCGGCCCCCGGTTCATTCAGGTTGTTAACTACAATCAGATCAAGATTTTTGCGGATCAGCTTATCGTAAGCATTTTCGACTGCTTTTTCCGTTTCCGCGGCAAAACCAATTAGGATATGATCGCCCTTCTGCCTGCCCAGTTCCAGCAGTATATCACGATTGCGCTCCAGGTTGAGGAGACAGCCGGCATCATCCTTCTTAACTTTACTTACAGCCTTTTCAGCAGGCTTAAAGTCTGAAACTGCAGCCGCTTTGAAGACTATTTTGCTCTGTTGATAAGAACTAAATACTGCCTCGTACATCTCATCTGCCGTATTAACTGAAATTGTCTTTACTCCGGCAGGCGGCACCAGGTTTGTAGGGCCGCTGATTAGGGTTACATCTGCTCCCCGTTCCTTTAAAGCCCTGGCCAGTGCATAACCCATCAATCCTGTTGAAGGATTACTCAGGTAACGCACAGGATCTAAGGCTTCGCGGGTCGGTCCGGCAGTGACTGTTACACTGATTCCTTTATAATCCTTCGGCTTTAAAGCTGCCACGGCATAGTTATAGATATCAATCGGTTCAGGCATTCTCCCGCTGCCGTATACCCCGCAGGCAAGTTCACCTTCGTCGGGATCCATTACCAGGCAGCCCCGGCTGACCAGCTTATCAATATTTTCCCTGACTGCCTTATGCTTAAACATGTTAACATTCATGGAGGGAACGACCACAACGGGGCAATCTGCAGCCAGGTACAGCGTAGTCAGAAGATTATCGGCAAAACCGCAGGCCATTTTACCAATGGTATTAGCTGAAGCCGGAGCAATTAACAGCAAATCAGCAGCATCCAGAAGATCGATGTGCCGGATTTTTTCGCTGGTCCGCTCAGTATACATTTCAACGAAGGCCGGACGGCCGGTTAATGTCTGAAGGGTCAGTGGCGCAATAAATTCTGCTGCCGCCGGAGTCATTACAGCCTGAACTTCCATGCCGGCCCTGACAAAAATTCGAGCCAGCTCGGCAGCCTTGTAGGCAGCGATCCCTCCGGTAATCCCCAGTATAAGCTTATTCAAGCAAAACACTCCTATTTGATTCCGTCACGGATTCTTTCATACTCAATGTTGCCTGCATCAATTTCATGCAGGGCCGTGGTAACATCTTTGCTATAATCGGTTTCAATTGTTCTCCTGCTGCCGTTTCGCAGCTGCCTTCCCCGCTTGGCTGCAGCTATTACCAAAGTGTACTTGCTGTCAACCCTTTTGATTAACTCATCTACCGAAGGATAGATCATTTGCTTTCACCTCCCCAGCCCGGTGGCTTTGCGCCACGGCTGACTTTACATTTTTCAGCATCAATAATTGAACTGATCTGCTCTGCCGCATGTTCCACGGTATCGTTTACAACAATGTAGTCATAAAGATTGTAAGCTTTCATTTCCTGCCGGGCTGTTTCCAGGCGGCTGTTTATCTTTTCGGTATCTTCAGTTCCACGCCCCTTTATTCTCTCTTCCAGGGCTTCCAGGGAAGGTGGGGCCATAAATATGGAAACTGCTTCAGGAGCTTTCTCCATAACCTGGACTGCTCCCTGAACATCTATTTCCAGGATTAAATCTTCTCCCCGGGCCAGGGCCAGCTGCACAGGTTCAAGACCTGTTCCGTAGTAATGGCCGTGAACAACTGCCCACTCCAGGAAAGCGCCTTCCTCGATCAAATTTTTAAAACGGGGCAAAGTAGTAAAATGATATTCTACACCTTCCTGCTCTGCCGGGCGGGGCGGCCTGGTCGTGGTGGATATCGACAGGGAAACAGTATCCCTGATCTTTAGAAGATATCTGCAAACAGTGCCTTTCCCGACACCCGAGGGCCCGGATATAATCAAAAGTATTCCTTCAGACATTAACAACCTCCCGTTTTGGCTAGACCGGATCGACGTTTTCAGAATTTGGTTCACGGGCCTGCAGGCGGTGCTTAACCGTCTCCGGCTGAACGGCCGATAGAATGATATGTCCACTGTCGGCCACTATTACAGCCCTGGTTCTTCTGCCGTAAGTTGCATCAATCAGAAGACCGCGTTCGCGGGCTTCAGTGACAACTCTTTTAATCGGCGCCGACTCAGGGCTGACAATGGAAATGATCCGGGACGCGGATACGATATTGCCAAAGCCAATATTAATAAGTTTTATCGTCATAGTCAAACCCCCTTAAACTTTACAGCGTTTGCTCGATATTATTCAAGGTTCTGAATTTGCTCCCGGATTTTTTCCAGCTCGGCTTTCATATCAACCACAACATTAGTCAAACGGTAATCTCCGGCTTTGGAGCCAATAGTATTAACTTCGCGGAACATTTCCTGGGCAATAAAGTCGAGTTTGCGTCCGGCAGGATCTATCCCGGATAAATTGGATCGAAAAGCCTCGATGTGACTCTTCAGGCGAACCAGCTCTTCATCTACACCCATCCTTTCAACAAGGAGGGCAGACTCCATCAAAAGCCTTGTTTCTTCAAATTTACCGACCAGCAGCTCTTCAAATTTTTGTTCCATCCGTCTCCGGCAGTCTTCCTTTGCTAACTCTGCAGTATTCGAGGCTGATTCCACCATTTCCTCCAGGTGATCACATCTCTCCATGAGATCCCGGCAGAGATTTTCACCTTCGACCTGCCGCTGGTTCAACAGCTGTTCAAGGGCATCCTGTATCGCTGCCCTGGCTATAGGCCAAACTTCTTCTTCATCAAGGGTAACCCCTGCGGGTTTAAATAGTTCAGGCACCTGCAGGAGATGTTCGATTTTAATCTGATCCGATAATTGCAGGCGACTCGAAAGCTGCTCCAGAGACCGGTAATAATCTTTAGCCAGATCATAGTTGACTTTAACCTGGCGTAAACCAGCTGGAATTTCATCCAAGACCAGGTTAACTTCCACTCGGCCCCTTTTGATAGATTCCTGGAGCTGTTTTTTGATCCTGTCTTCGAGGGAATAAAGTTCACGGGGCAGGCGAAGGGCAAAGTCTGCGTAACGGTGATTAACCGAACGCAATTCGGCAATAAAAGTAAAACCGTCCTGTGAACTGCTGCCGCGACCGTAACCGGTCATACTNCTGATCATTATCATCGTCCCTTGTTTTAATGGCTTTAATGCTGCGTTAAATATATCATCAATAAGTGGCAAGCTCAAGGAGTAATTCGTAATAAATTTTTTATATCAGTGTTTAATTTGCCTTATCCGACAGGAGGAATTATACTGTACCGCGGGAGTTGAAACAGCAATGTCATTTGATACACTTACCATGAAAGCAGTAACTGACGAACTGCGAAACGAACTAACCGGGACACCGGTGCAAAAGGTTTATGAACCGGAAAGAAATGAAGTTATTATCCACCTGTACAGCCATGGCCGTCAACCGGGCCTGCTACTTTCAATTGATCCTGCCTATGCCCGGGTCCATTTAACTGAAAAACGCTCCCCTGGTAAGGAACAACCTTCCCCTTTTTGCATGCTGCTGCGCAAATACTTAGTGGGTGGTCGGGCAGCATCTTTCAGCAACCCTCCCCTGGAACGAATCCTGGAAATTGAATTCGACCCCCCGGAAGGATTGCCACCTGTTAAGCTCATTGCCGAGATTATGAGCAGGCGCAGTAATATAATTCTGGTTGATGAAAATGGGACGATACTTGGCGCAGCTAAAACAGCCTCGTGGGATAAAAATCCGGCCCGGGTTATTATGCCCGGTGAAAAGTACCAACCACCTCCGGCCCAGGACAAGCTAAATCCGCTGGAGATGGAATTTGGCCAGTTTGCTGACATTTTTTCTGAGTTAATCAATAACAATAAGCCTGAAAAAGCTCTATTCAGCTCAGTTTGCGGGGTCAGCCCCCTGGCAGCCAGGGAACTGCTGTACAGGGCAGGATGGCAGAACAGAGATCATGATCAAGCCATACCAGCTCTTTATGAAGAAATTAAAGATCTGTTTAAGAAAAGCGAGGCAGGCAGCCTGCAGCCAGTAATGCTGCCTGATCAAGGCATCTATGCGGCGATGAACCTGACTCACCTTCCTGAAGAAAAGCAGCAAAAATGGGAGAGTATCAATAAGATGCTCGATCACTTTTACAGCAGGTTAATATCCAGGCACCGGGAAAAAATGCTTAAAGAACAGCTGCGCAGCACGGTCGATAAACGCCTTTCTGCTTTGCTTAAAAAAAGGCGCCTGCAAAAAAAAGAGCTTCAGGATGCTGCTGATGCTCCCAGGCACCGGCTTTATGGTGAAATCCTGCTCGCGTTCGGACACCAGGTTCCCAGGGGTGCAAACAGCGTCAATCTGCCTGATATTTACAACCCGGATAGTGAGGTAACGGTTCCTCTTAAACCATCAAAAACAGCAGCAGCCAACGCCCAGGACCATTTTAACCGATACCGCAAGGCCAAGAGCGGCCAGGAAAAAATCAAAAAACAGCTGCGGAAAACAAAATCCGAGATTGAATACTGCCGCAGCCTCCTCTACACAATTGAAGATAACAACGCTGATGGATTGGAAGAAGTTAAACAGGAAATGATTGAAAGCGGCATGCTCAAGGAGAAGAAAAAGGGTACCAGGAAAAAAGAAAGCGCCCCTCAGCCGCTTAACTATAAAGCTTCATCGGGCCGAACAATCCTGGTCGGCAGGAATAACCGCCAGAACGATTATATAACCTTTAAAGCGGCCGTACGCCGCGATACCTGGTTACATGCCAAGGATATCCCCGGCGGCCACGTTATCTTAAAGGAAGCTCCTTACCCTCCCCCTGAAGAAGATCTCGAAGAAGCAGCATTTCTGGCCGCCTACCACAGCAAGGGGCGGGAAAGCAGCGCAGTGGCTGTCGATTACACCGAGGTGCGCCATGTCCGCCGCCGGCCGGGCGGAAAACCGGGCTTTGTTTTTTATGAAAACTACAGCACCATTACCGTTAACCCGCAGGATGAAGGAATGCGCAAACGCTTCAATTTATAACTGCTTATTTTTCAACCAGTAAAGCACTTTACTAAAATCTTTGGGCAGTTTAGCTCTAAAGCTCAAGACCTTTCCACTGCGGGGATGTGTAAAATGGAGACTAGAGGCATGCAGCGCATGAGCAGGAATTAAATCGCCGGGCAACTGACCTCTATCACCTTTCGCGTAAGCTTCATCTCCGACAACAGGATAACCGAGGTATGAAAGATGAACCCGGATTTGATGAGTTCGACCGGTTTCAAGATTTAACCTCAAGAGGCTGTATTGGTCAAAGTGTTTTAAAACCCGGTAACGGGTAACAGCCTCACGACCTCCTTCAACTACGGCCATTTTCTTGCGATGCCGGGGATGCCGGGCAATCGGTACCGTAATAATGCCCCTGATCGGTTGGACCTCTCCATGGACAAGCGCAATGTACTCGCGCTTTATTTTCCTGTTTTTAAGCTGATCAGATAGAGCCTGATGGGAGTGATCATTCTTCGCTGCAATAAGCAGCCCCGATGTATCCTTGTCCAGGCGGTGAACAATGCCGGGACGCATAACCCCGCCTATACCGGATAAATCATTACAATGACTGAGCAGGGCATTAACCAGGGTCCCGCCATGATGACCTGGAGCAGGATGAACAACCATGCCCCGGGGTTTGTTTATAACCAGGAGGTCACCATCTTCATATATAATATCCAGGGCAATTTCTTCCGGTTCAGGGATAGCCTTTTCGGGTGGAGGAATGGCGAGAGTAACACGGTCACCTGCCCTGAGGCGGTAATTTTTATCTGTGCAGACAGCCTGGTTTAATGCAACCCGACTGTCTTCTATTAGCTTTTGAACCCGGCTGCGGGACAGATCGCTTACCTGCCGGGTAAGAAAGGCATCAAGACGACTGCCTGTATCTTCAGCACCGGCTGTTAAATATTCCTCTCTTACAGCCTCTGTTCCGTTATCAGTCATTAGCATCTAATACTTTCAGTTATTTTTTTCTATGGCCCTTTTTCACGGGTTTTCTTTTTACTTTTGGCATATCTTCACCGGTTAGGAAATATAACCCGGCGGCCATGACGAGCAGGGCAACAAAGATCAGGGCCAGGCTGAACAGCTGGGCGTCGGTCAGACCAAGCCAGATCGCTTCACCATAACGGAAAAACTCAGTGGTAAAACGCAGCAAACCATATAGGGCGAAGAGGGCTACCGTCAAAAATCCAACAAAAGGACGGACCGGGCGTATTCTTTTTAATATGAAAAATATAAGCAAAGCACCGACAAGTGCGTAGAGCTGGACGGGATGACGCAAAATCTCATCACCGGGACTGATCGGCAGGGCCCAGGGAACATTTGATTCTAACCCGTAGCAGCAGCCATTTAAAAAACAGCCCATCCGGCCAAAGGCATAGCCCAGGGCCAGGTAGGGTGCCATAAAATCAGACAGCTTGAGAAAACCGACTTGCCGCCAGCGGGACCAGAAATAAAGCAAAATGGTCGCCAGGAAAAATCCCCCGTAGAAGGACAAACCTTCAAACTGGGTAAAAAATGCCGATAGGGGCTGGGTGCTGTAGTAGCTCCAGTTAAGGAGCATGTAGAGGATTCTTGCTCCCAGCAGACCACCCAGGCCGGCCACGATAACAGCTTCCAAAATATAGTCAGGGTTAATTCTTTCCCGGGGGGCTTCCCTGTAAAGAAGAAACGCAGTTACCATAATGGCCAGGGCAATCATTAAACCGTAAGAGTGAACAGTCAGGTTGCCCAGGGAAAATATTTCGGGGTACATCTAATCAGCTCCCTGTTTCTTTAAATTCAGGATTCCGCCAAAAGGCAATTAAGAAAATACCGATACCAATTACTATAGCAGAATCGGCAATGTTAAACACCGGCGGCCAGATTGTGAAGTTGATGAAGTCAACCACATAGCCTTCACTTATTCTGTCAACCAGGTTGCCGAGCGCCCCGCCAAGCTGCAGAGACAAGCCAAGCCGCAGCCATTTATGATCCTCAGCCAGCAGCCGGTAATAGTAAATAATAAAAGCCCCGACTAAAACCGTGATGACGACAAAAAATGCTGTCTGGTAGGGCAGCATGCCAAAAGCCGCTCCCGGGTTGCGAACATAAGTAATATAAAGAAAGTTACTGATTACAGTAATCGACTGGCCAATTTCCATGGTTCGCATAACAAACTGCTTGGACAGCTGGTCGACCAGTACTACTGCAGCAACAATTAAGATTAGTCGCAAATGGTTACCTCCACTTATTAGCCTGCAAGTTCCTTCACCACTTTGCTGCAGCGGGGACAAAGCTCTTCATCAGATTCAGTAATAATCCAGCAGCGCGGACATTTATGTCCCGGTGCAGCTTCTACCAGGATATTGACCGGAACTCTTTGGCCCGGGGTGGCCTGCCCAGGCGCCTGGTCACGTTCGGCATCAAGCTTTGCCGTTGATACAATGAAGAGAACAGGAAGATATGCGCTGTATTCGTTAAGTAAATCATAAGTCGGACCATCGGCCCAGATTGTGACTGAAGCAGCCAGCGACCCGCCAATAACCTTTTCCTTGCGAGCCTGTTCAAGAGCCCAGGTTACCTCTTCGCGCACCTCCAGAAGGGTTTGCCAGCGCTTACTTAACTCCTGGTTGTCCCAGGCAGGATTTAGTGCGGGCCAGTCGCTAAGCTGAACACTTTCCTGATGCTGACCGGGCAGGTGCTGCCAGATTTCCTCCGAGGTGAAAGTTAAAATCGGAGACATCAGTTTTACCATGTGCTCCAGAATTAGCATCAGGGCTGTCTGGGCTGAACGCCGAGCCGGGTCATCAGGTGTTGAACAGTAAAGCCTGTCTTTAATAACATCCAGGTAAAAGTTACTCATATCAACCACGCAGAAGTTATGAATAGCATGGAAAAACTGGTGGTATTCATACTTCTCGTAAGCCCTGGTCACCTTTTCAACCAGGCCGTTTAAGCGGGAAAGGGCCCAGCGGTCAATTTCTTCCATTTCCTCAAATTCAACACTATTCTTAGCAGGATCAAAATCAGAACAGCTGCCGAGCAGAAAACGGGTAGTATTCCGGATCTTTCTGTAAACCTCGATCAACTGCTTGAGAATATTCTCTGACAGGTGTATATCGCTTGTGAAATCAGCCGATGATACCCAGAGCCGCAGGATATCAGCACCGTATTGCTTGATAATCTGCTCAGGTGCGATAACATTACCCATTGATTTTGACATTTTCTTTCCTTCACCGTCAACAACCCAGCCATGACTGAGCACAGCATCATATGGTGGCTCACCTCTTGTTGCCACTGCTGTCAGGAGGGAAGAGTGAAACCAGCCACGGTACTGATCGCTTCCTTCAAGGTAGAGATCTGCAGGCCAGCGCAGTTCGGGCCGGGTGTCAAGAACGGCATCATGGCTCGATCCTGAATCAAACCAAACATCCATGGTATCTTTTTCTTTCCGGAACTGATCATGGCCGCAGGAGGAACAGGTAGTTCCATCGGGGAGGATCTCTTCTGCTTCCCTGGTAAACCAGGCATCAGAGCCCTCATGACTGAAAAGATCGCTAACTGCCTCGATGGTATCTTCATTAATCAGGTGGGTATTGCAGGAGGTGCAGTAAAAAATCGGTATTGGCACGCCCCACACTCTCTGCCGGGATATACACCAGTCCTGCCTTTCAGCCACCATGTTATAGATTCTATCTTCGCCCCAGGATGGAGTCCAATTCACCTTATTAATCGCTTTTAAGGCATCCTTGCGAAATCCGTCAATTGATGCGAACCACTGCTCTGTTGCCCTGTAAAGAACAGGCTGTTTACAGCGCCAGCAATTTGGATACTGGTGTTCGAAATCGGACCTGTTGATCAGGGCATGTTTTTTTTCCAGGTCTTCTGTCACCGCTTTGCCACCCTGGTCATAGCGCATTCCCGAGTAGGGACCGGCTTCATCAGTAAATATTCCGCGATCATCAAGCGGGCTCAGGATCGGCAAATTGTTAGCCTGGCCAATCTCAAAGTCTTCCTGGCCATGGCCGGGAGCTGTATGCACACAGCCTGTACCCTGTTCCAGGGTAACATGCTCACCGGTCAGCAAGATCGATTCACGATCGTACAGCGGATGTTTGCAGATCATCCCTTTCAATTCGCTGCCTTTAAACTTTTTAAGCACCGGCCACGGTTCTTCAGAGCCGGCCAGGCTGGAGACTTCTTCGAGCAGCCCTTCAGCCAGCAGGTACCGCTCGGAACCGCCATCGGCAAGAACATAATCTAACTCGGGATGAACAGCTATAGCCAAATTGGCAGGAATAGTCCAGGCCGTGGTGGTCCAGATCAGGCAGTAGGTATTTTCAATTCCACCGAACTTGCCAAGATCGTCGGCCAGGGGAAATTTCACGTAAATTGATTCCGAAATCTTGTTGCCATATTCTATTTCTGCCTCAGCCAGGGCAGTTTCGCAGCTTGCGCACCAGTAAACCGGACGCATGCCTTTGTAGATATAGCCTTTCTTGGCCATGTTACCAAAAACTTTGACCTGGCGTCCCTCAAATTCCGGATGTAGGGTCAGGTAGGGGTTTTCCCAGTCACCACGGACACCTAATCTTTTGAACTGCTCTCGTTGGATATCTACGTATTTCATAGCATAATCGTGGCACATCTGCCGAAATTCCACGTCGGATATTTCCTTACGTTTTACCTTTTTGGTCTTGATAATTTGATGTTCAATTGGCAGTCCGTGAGTATCCCAACCAGGCACGTAGGGACAGTCAAATCCGCGCATGGTCTTATATTTATTGATGATATCCTTGATGACCTTATTTAATGCGGTGCCCATATGGATATCCCCGTTAGCATAGGGAGGGCCGTCATGAAGAATATATTGCTCAGCGCCCTTCCTGTTTTCCCGGGCCAGCTGGTTAATATCCATTTCATCCCATCTCTTGAGCATTTCCGGCTCACGATTAGGTAGATTCGCTCGCATGGGGAAGTCAGTTTTTGGTAGGTTAAGGGTATCTCTATAATCCATTGTTTTACCATTCTCCTTTATATGGTTTAGTATTCAGCAAATATTATATTTTTATCATTTCTTCTGCTCCGGAAAACTGAATTCTTAATCCTGATTTCTAAATAAAAAACCCGCCCCGAAAAGGGACGAGTCTATAACCCGTGGTACCACCCTCCTGGCTGCACAGCAACAACTGTTAGCCACTCTGAATAACCGTTAACGGCGGCCTGCCGTCCGCGTCTACTCTCCTGTAAGTGGATTTGGGGCGGAAACTCCCGGATGATCTTAAGCGATAATGCTTAACCGGACTCTCACCTTGCACCGGCTCTCTGCATAAGCAAGTAACATGCTTAACTGTTCCGTTCATCGCATCTGCGGTAGATTGTAGCATGTTCAAGCAATAAAATCAATTATATTTGCTTAGTTTTAGAACTCTGGATCTCTGTCATAGTCATCATCAGGGCCAAGCTGAAACTCCGGTTCAGGTTCCAGATCCTTCTCGGGCTCAACCTCGAACTCAGTACCAGGCTCTGCTCCGGGTTCAGTCTCATTCTCGAATTCCGGCTGGAAATTCATCTCATATATGTTATTCGATTTTTTCTTCTCTTGTTCTTCTTCCCCAAATTTTTTCAGGGTATCACTCATACTTGTTTCAAATTCGCGTGTCACCTCAGGTTGCTCCTGATCCTTGCCAGGTTGATCCATCCAGTCTTCACTGTTGAGGTTTGACAGTTGGGCCTCAATAAAAGCCCGGAAGCGCATTTTGAAAAGCTGAGCCTGCTTGAAAAGTTCCTCCTGTTCGGAAAGAACTCTGTTTGCCCGCTGCCGGGCGTCATCAACAATCTGCTTTGCTTCTCTATCCGCTTCGCGCCGGATCAGCTCTGCTTCACGCTTAGCATTGTTTTTAACTTCATCAGCAGTTTCCTGGGCAACAACTATTGCATTATGCATGGTTTCTTCCAGCTTGTGATAGTTTTTGTTTTTATCTTCCATCTGGCTCAGTTTTTCTTTCAGCTCACTGTTTTCACGAATCATCCCTTCCAGATCTTTGGCAACCTGATCCAGGAAATCATCAACATCCTCAATATCATAACCGCGAAATGCACGTTCAAATTCTTTTTCTTGTATATCCATCGGTGTAATGCTCAATTTTAGCCCTCCCTGTCGGCATAAAATAAATATTACTTCTGTTGGAAATCTTCGACAATAAGCCTGCTTTTCCTGCTTTTTAACTGTATTTTTTCAATTTTAACCTTATTCTACCCTTACGGGTTTCACCTTCTACAGATTCAATTAAAAGCCTGCCCCGGCCTTTAAGGGAAACCTGGTCCCCTTCATTAAGCAGAATAGAAGGAGAATTAATTGGTTTCCAATTAACGCTCACTGCACCGCCTTTTATTAGAAGAACCACCCTGGACCTTGATACTCCAAAGCCGAGTGATATAACAGCATCCAGACGCAGGCTGGCCACAGTACCTTTAATATCCTTTCCATCATCTTTTGAAATGGGCAGATGCTCTGGATCAGCAACCTCGCAGCTTACCGTAACCCGTCCGACCTGTAGTAAGTTGGAACAAAGAAAATCGGCCTTGGCATCGTCCACAAATACTGCCGCCCCACCATCTTCAAATAATATAATATCCCCGATTTGATCCCGCTTTAAACCAAGCCCTAAAACAGCACCAAGTAAANCGCGGTGGCTGATTTCATCGGCATTACCTGTCCAGTTAACTTTGACAGCCCTGACCGGAGGGAGCACAGACTTTTGTTGGGCGGGAAATATTGAAAGAGCATTTCTCTCTGCCCGTGGATAACCGCCGTAAACTGTATAAGAGATTTCCGACCTGTTCTTCAGAACCGCTTCAGCCAATTCAAGCTGACGTGGATCAAGAAAAGGAGTATTTATAATCCTGTTTCCATGAATCTGCTCAAGTTTACGTTCAAAATGCTGCATCCATTTTTTTTCTGTTTCAGAAGGAGAGGTAGATTGTATAGTATTCACATCCCTTAAAAGTATAGATATCTATAAAGCACCTGCTGCAAAATCCTGACCAGGATCAGCAGGACAATTGGTGAAAGATCAAGGTAACCCATGCCCATTTTAATTGAAGGTATTACCGAACGCAGCGGGGCCAACACCGGCTCAGTCACGCCATACACAAACTCGTAGATAAGGTTAAGCACATGATTATCGCCTCCGCCACCCACCATAAACCAGGACATAATAATCCTGCCAAAAATAATGAAGTAGTAAATACGGAGAAACAACAGTAAGCCTTCTAATANAAAATTAATTTTTACCACCTACTCATTTAAAATTATTTTACTAAGTCATGTTCAATTGCGGTTACTTTTCTGCATTTTATGCTCGTTTCAGTTTTCTTCAGCAGGATCTACAATATCATTGCATCATAGGCTGAGCAGTTATTTTTATCCAAAAAGGGCGCTGCCGACTCGAATAATTGTAGCGCCTTCTTCTATGGCTACCATGTAATCATTAGTCATACCCATTGAAAGATGTTCAAGGTTATAATCTGTGCTGCTGTACTGATCACGCAGGCGGCACAGTTCCCTGAAACAGGGCCTGGTTTCTTCCGGATTATCATAAAAAGGCGCCATGGTCATCAAACCCTTCACTTTTAAACGATCATAATTCTTAATTTTTTCAAGAAACCGTGGGAGTTCATCAGGTGCTAAACCAAATTTGCTTTCCTCACCGGAAGTGTTTACCTGCACGAGAACATTAGCCTTTAAATCAAACCTTTCTCCACATCGTTGAAGAGCTTTAGCCAGCGATAAGCGATCAAGCGAGTGAATCAGGGTATAGCAAGGTAGAACATCTTTCGCCTTATTAGACTGCAGGTGCCCGATAAAATGCCATTTTAACTCGGGAAACTGCTTTATTTTTTCATTTGCCTCCTGAACCCTGTTTTCACCAAAATCTTTGATCCCAACTTTAGCTGCTTCTTTAATCTCATTCAAACCAACATACTTGGTAACGGCAACAAGCTGGATATCTTGAGGGTCGCGACCGGCACGATCAGCCGCCGCTTCTATATTTTCAAGCAGCTTTTTGTGATTATCTGCCAGCATCTACGTTTTCCTTTCCATGTTGAAGGTTACAAACTATATTTAGTTCAGGCGCTGCCCTTCTTCGACCAGGTCGGGACGGGTTATAACCAGGCTGTACTGGCTAAGACCTTCAACCATTACCTGATCATCCTGCTGCCTGACCACCGTGACCGGCTGGAAAACCACCCTGCCCCCCTGGTTGATATAAACACCCAATTTTCCTTCTTCACTTTCATATAATGCATCTACTGGAATTATTATACCGTGATCCCGCAAATATAGTAAAGAAGCCTCGGCATACCTGACCTGGTCAAAACCGGGCAGCTGCTTATCAATGGTATAGGTAATTCGAACTTCCTGTTGAGCTTCATCGATATCATAATGTTCACGCCTGGCTGTAACTATTTCATCCGACGCAAAATCAAAAACGAATTCTACGCTGCTCAGTTCAGCAATAGTTCTGCCAGGATGGAGAGGCATTTTTATGCTGTAATACCAGTGCCAGTTATCAACTATCTTTATCAGGGGCTCTCCTGCTTCAACCAGGTCTGCCTCCGAAATATTATGCCCAGCCGGCTCAGCAGCTTCAAGATATAACGGCCCTTCATAATGCTCCCACCCATCGACGTAATGAGATACAAACCCTGCTATTTCGGTATGCAGCACCATAATTTCAGTAAACGATTCCATCGCCGGTAAACCTTCCTGCCCGGCTTCACCTCTTATTATTTCCTCTGTTAAGTCATCTATTTCTTCTCCAGGTTCATCAGTCTCATTTTCTGCCTGAAAAAAAATCTGCCAGTAATTAAAAAGCTGCTCCCTGAGATCCTCGTTTGGTTCCTGCTCATCCGAACCACGTAGTTTATCCATCTCATCCGGAGTTAGAACGCCAAAGGTAACAAGCTCTTTTCCTGCTGATATTCTTTTGCCGGAGGGAGTCATAGCCAGGATCATACCATCATTCGGTGCAGTGACCACTTCTTCACTGCGGGTAATTAATCCCCTGACATGGGTATCCCGCTGGATATAGCCAAGCTCTGCTTCAGTTATTTGCAGGCGCCAGGCCAGGTATTGATCTCCCAGCCAATGATAGCCGAGCTGCACAATAATAACCAGTGCCAAAAGCAGCAGTATATAAAAAACAACAGCCTGCTTTAGGTTTTGAAAACTAAAGCGCTTGTTTTCTCCGGAGAGGACTATAAATCCTTTTCTCTTAGCCTTGGTGCTTTTCTTTGCCAAACCTTTTCCCCCTGGTCAAAACTTTAAAGCGGCGAAACCAATCATTCTGCCGGTACTGCCAAGATCCCGGCGATATGAATAAAACAGCTCTTTATTGCAAGATGTACAGAGTGAACTATAATCCAGGTTATCTTTTTTAACTCCGCACCTGTGCAGCTGCGCCATGTTAATTTCTTTCAAATCAAGCTTGCAGGTATTATCTGCTTGAGTTTCCATATAAGGCAGCTCGTTCCAACCGGCCGAAGCAAATTTATTTGCAATATCAGCACCTACCTGGTAGCAATCCCTGCAAATTGCCGGGCTTAAAGCAACGAGCATATTTTCGGGCTGCACCCCGTATTGGTTAGTTATAAAATCTATTACCCGGGGCCCAATTTCACCTAAAGTGCCTCGCCATCCTGCATGAGCCAAAGCCACCAGTGGCTTTGCAGTTGAAACAATATAAATCAGCATGCAGTCTGCAGCATATGCGGCAAGAGGCAGGCTTTTCTCTGTGGTAACCAGGGCATCACACTCCCTGCAGGTGCTGCCTGGAAAGGCCCCTTCGCCATGGTTGGACGAATCAAACACGGCAAGGTCTGTTCCATGCACCTGGATAGCAGAAACAGTTTTCCTGTAATCATAATTAAATTCATCAAAAAAACGACGCCTGTTCTCAAGAACGTTTTCAGCGCTGTCTTCAGTATGAAATGCTGTATTAAGTGATGCTGTAGGACCTGTGCTGCACCCACCAAGGCGGGTGGAGAAACCATGATCAAACAGCCCGCTTTCAGCCAGGAGGGTTGACTGTAGGTAGGGTATAGCAGTTTTATTGTATAACTTGAATTTGATCGCCTCATTTATTAAGTCTGTATCAATTTTGATAGCAGGCCTTCGCTCGGCGTTCGACACAATTGTCGGTCGGCTTGCTCCCAGATCACAGCCTGACCAGCTCTCAGGGAGCGGGGCAGGTCAATCAGGCGCTGGTTGCGCGAACCGCGATAGGCCAGGTTATAATCCTGTTCAGCATGGATATATGGCCCGTCTACCAGCAGGTATGCTGAATTCAATAGAAAATGGGTATCCGGGTCCGAATCACTGGCTGCCAGCAGTTGTTCAAATGTATAACCACTGTAAAGGACCAGGTTGAGGCTGCGGGAGGTAACTTCCCTGGCAAGGACCGCCGCTGCCGGAACCTGCTCGAATGGTTCGCCTCCCGATAAGGTTATCCCATCCAGGAAACGACAGCTATCTATAATATCGGTCAACCCGGTAACAGTAATTTCGTATCCGGACTCAGGATCGTGTGTTTCCGGATTATGGCACCCGGGACAGCAATGAGAACAGCCCTGGAAGTACACTGAAAGGCGTACCCCCGGGCCGTCTACAATGCTATCTTTTTGAATACCGGCAATCCTCAGTTTCATCTTTTATCCCCGGGCACCAGATGCACCCGCCTGTCAGTAAGTTCTTTATATTTTGCCTCATTAAATCGCTCATCGGTGGAAAGGTAACCGGTAATGCGGCGAATCCTCCTGATATCAGGACTATCGCATTCCGGGCAGGTCTGGTTAAAAACCCCGCTGAATGAGCAGTTGCGGCACTCATCCAGTGGATAGTTAATACCTCCGTAGCCAACGTCAGACTCAGCCATGCTGCGGATAATCCGCTCAACTGCGTCAACGTTGTGAACCGGTGGAGCTTCAAGCTCGGTGTAGCTGATATGCCCGGCATTGCAAAGACTATGAAAATGCCCTTCGGCAGAAATTTTATCAAACATCGACATGGCATAATAGACCGGGATATGGAAAGAATTGCTATAATACTCCCTGTCGGTAACACCGGGAATTGTACCGTAACGTTTGCGGTCCATTGCTACAAAACGACCGGCCAGTCCCTCGGCTGGGGTAGCAACAAGGACAAAGTTAAGATCGTATTCATCACCATAACTGTCAGTCCTGCGCCGCATATGCTTGACAATTTTCAGGCCAAGCTCAAGAGCCTCGGCATCTTCACCATGATGCTTACCGATCAAGCCTTGCAAGGTTTCTGCAAGACCGATAAAACCGATAGCCAGGGTTCCGTGCTTGATAACTTCCCTGATCGAATCATCCGGGCCCAGTTTGTCAGAATCAAGGTAAAGCTTCTGCCCCATCAGGAAGGGTAAATCTCGAACCCGCAG
>SL_3KL_010_SEDDRAFT_10002367_pt1 | contig 17253 bp, 14 predicted proteins | sample SodLakKL_010_SED_2_FD_10381 | JGI IMG/M metagenome (IMG submission 10381) | reverse complement strand
CCCATGTCTTCTGGGATCCACCAACCGCCACCGACAACTGCGAAGTGGAGCAGATAACCGGAACACATGAGCCCGGCGATTTATTCCCCGTGGGTGTAACCGATGTGATCTATACCGCAACCGATATCCATGGCAACACGTCAACTTCAGGATTCATGATCGAGATTATTGATGTAGAACCACCCGAAATGGAACCATTGCCCGATATCACNCTTGACAATGATACCGGCGAATGTGGCGCCCATGTCTTCTGGGATCCACCAACCGCCANCGACAACTGCGAAGTGGAGCAGATAACCGGAACACATGAGCCCGGCGATTTNTTCCCCGTGGGTGTAACCAATGTGATCTATACCGCAACCGATATCCATGGCAACACGTCAACCTCAGGATTCATGATCGAGATTATTGATATAGAACCACCCGAAATGGAACCATTGCCCGATATCACCCTTGACAATGATACCGGCGAATGTGGCGCCCATGTCTTCTGGGATCCACCAACCGCCACGACAACTGCGAAGTGGAGCAGATAACCGGAACACATGAGCCCGGCGATTTATTCCCCGTGGGTGTAACCAATGTGATCTATACCGCAACCGATATCCATGGCAACACGTCAACCTCAGGATTCATGATCGAGATCATTGATGTGGAACCTCCGGAGATGGAAGACATTGACGACATTGAAGTTGTGGCAGCACCCGGTACATCCGGCGCAAACGCATATTGGGACACACCGGAAATTACCGATAACTGCGCAGTGGCATCAGTGGAGGCAAGCCATAACTCCGGGAATCTCTTCCCGATCGGTGAAACTATGGTTACATACACAGCTACCGACCCAAGTGGGAATCAAGCGCAGATAAGTTTCACAGTTACAGTGAAAGCATCAACAATCCCGGCCTTCGTGGAACTGGACGGTCTCACCATTTCGGAAGATGACGGATCACAATGCTTTGAAGCTGCCATAGCGATTTACATGATGAATTCCACTGTTGAAAGTGGTGCAGATGTTAACCTGGTAGCCGGTGAATACATCAAAATACTGGCTGGTACACACATTAAACACGGCGCACAGTTTGTGGCGCGTATCGACCTACATGGCACTTTCTGCGGTGATACGAAAGCCATACCGGCTCCTGAAGTGCTCGACGTAATACCTGAAGCTAAGGATAGGATCAGCAAAAAAGACATGTTCTTTAAAGTTTATCCAAATCCAACTGAAGGAGAATTTACGCTCGAATTGTTGACATATGAGGAGGTGGAAAACCTTCACATTGAAATTTTCACCCTGCAGGGAACACGGGTAATAAGCAAGCAACTGCCACAGGGTGGCCAGCATGTTTTGGACCTGACCGGATATCCACCCGGCATGTATGTTGTAAGGGTAATTATGAATGGACAGGTGGGCTTTGAGCGGTTGATCAAGAGATAGGCCGTGGCATCACATTCGAACAAACAAAGGAAAACTGTTCTTATGTGTTTATATCTTCGTTACTGTTTGATATTCTGCGCCTTGTAAGTTTGCCCAAAATCAGGAATTGATGTTAGAGGTTAGATGTTAGATTTTCTTTTTTCTAACCTCAAACATCCAACTTCCAACATCGGGTTTGCATAATCAGCCTCCTGTGTTATAAAAATCCTGACATAGACGTTTCATATGCAACCAGTGTTTAAATCGCACCGTCATAAAGTCTTTATTCGGATGAGTCTTTGTGTCAGGACGTAGATCATAAGCAAGAGACTCATAAACAGTGATAACCTGCCTAAAAAGTTACCCATTTTAACAAAAGAGGTTAGCTCACTGTTCAGGTTCAGGTTGGCAGATATGGCTTCAGTTTGCCACCAGTTTGTTGTTTTTATGACCTCACCCCTTTGATTGATAAAGGAAGAGATTCCTGTGCTTGCTGACCTGGCAACGCTTCTTCTGGCTTCGATGGCACGCAGCCGGGCATATTGCTGGTGCTGACGGTGACCGGGTGTGTAGCGCCACCAGCCATCGTTTGTAACAATCACAAGCAAGCCGGCGCCTTTCCTGAAGAAATCTGTCAGATAATCGCCGTAAATGGATTCGTAGCATACCACCGGAGCCAGCGGTATATCAGGATTAGTTTGGAAAACGGCACGTTCATCCTGCCGGCCAAGGCTTCCTGATATTCCACCAAACCGATCTACAATTCGGCCAATTGGTCTCAAATAACGGAAATAGGGCATCCGCTCAATGCCGGGTACCAGTTTTGATTTATGGTAGTACCTGAGCGGTTGTCCCTCTTCAATTAAAACAACAGAGTTGTAACTAACAAAGTATCTGCCTGTATGACTCAACGGGCGGGCTTCATCCGGTTTTTCGCCGTATGGGTCAAAAAGCTCATAGACAAAGGTACCCATCACCCAGGCAATGCCTGGATTATTGGCAATATGCTGACGCAAACGCTTTACAGTATAGTTGTATTCCTCTTCGTGCATCCAGATGCCTGAAGGATTCGCTGCCTCCGGGGCTATCACAAAACGGGTATCGGTAGTAATTTTACGGTCAGCAAGTTCAATCATCAAGTCAACTCTTCTGGTAATCTCCCTTTGTGTTTCAGGCGGATCGTAAGGGTCTTCTGACGGTTGTATCACAACAATGTGAGCCGGATCGTGTCCCTCTTCATAACTGATCCACATATTGAAGGACAAAAGAGCGGGAAAAACGAAAAAGGTTGCAGCTAATACAGCGCTTGCACGCGCTTTTTTATCAAAATATCCAAAAGAAAAAAATTTATAAAATGAAAAGAAAAGGAGCAGGTTTACCAGTAGTATCCATAAACTGCCTCCTGCAGTACCGGTAATTTCATACCATTGAACCCATGCCGGCCATCCGGCAAAAACATTGCCCAGGTCGAGCCAGCTCCAGCTCAGCTCCCAGCGTGCATGCAAAAATTCAAAGGTCAGCCATAAAAACACAATTGAGAATGGACTTTGCTTACCGGGCAATATCCGTCTGCTCAAATGCATCAGCCACCAAGGGATGGTCATGAAAATCGAGTTTAACAGGACCGCAACAATCATTCCCGGCAGTGTGGCGAACATAATCCACCAGGTTGTCAATAAATTAAACACAAAAAAAGCCAGCCATGCATACAAAAAGAAGTAAATGCTTCCCCTCTCCTTTCGATTTTGGTAAAAATAGTCTTCCAGGAAAAACAACGGAATGAAAGCAACAAAAGCAAGAAGAGGGAAACCCCGTGCCGGCCAGCTCAACGCAAGCATCAATCCGGCACTTAAAGCGTATGCTATTAATTTATGTCGTTTAACAAAGTCCATCAAAAGTATTATTGATTGTTAATTGTTAATTATCGATTATTGATTCTAAACCCTCAACCCTAAACCCTCAACATATTTTGCTGCACAGTTCAAGTCCTGTACTTAGAGATGGATGGGCCTTAAGAGGGCATTCTGAAGTCAGGAGACAGATATACCGGGTACTTCCTGAAGAAGAGTGACGTGTTTTCTGCAGCCTTTTCCACAGGTCTGAAATCCACACTTAATGCTTTTTTGATCTTTTCACTGGAAAAATATCGCTTGATGTTGGCATTGCGTGCAGTTTCCCTGGAAAGTAAAGGTTTTTGCCCCGTCATGAAGCTTCTGACATTTTCGAGGCGCCAGGCTATTTCACTCAGAAAGCGACCTGCTTTGTATTTTGGGGGTTTAGCTCCTGAATAATGAGCAAAAAGTGTAAACAGCTCCTTATAAGAAAGATCTTCACTGCTCAGGATAAATCTTTGATTCACGATATCGCTTTCGGTGAGTCTCACCATGATTTCGGCAACGTCGCGTGCATCCACAAATCCTGTTACACCACTTGTATAGAATTTCATTCCGTTCTTGACCGACTGATAGAGTTGCGCACTCGAGCGGGCAGGATCCCCAGGACCGATCACAACGGTTGGATTTACAATTACTACCGGCAAACCCTCTTCAGATGCTCGCCAGACTTCTCGCTCTGAGCCATATTTGCTGATGGCATACCATGAGTTGGAAGAGGATGTCTTCCAAACCAGTGATTCATCAATCAGGTTGCCTTTCTGTGGACTACCAAGGGCGGCCACGCTGCTGCAGTGGCAGAATTTATTTATGTTATTCGTGAGGGCAGCGTTAACGATGTTCGCAGTTCCATCTATGTTTGCTTTCATCATCAAATGCCGGTCATCAGGCATAAAAGAAACTACGGCAGCACAATGATAGATCGTGTCAACCCCTTGCATCGATTCCTGCAGACTGAAAATATCCAGCACATCCCCAATGACCCATTCAATGCTTTTAAACAGATCTTCCCCCTTATCCTTATCATACCAGGCAAACAATCGCTGTATCAACTCCGTGTTGCTGCTTTCGCGCTTTAATGCACGAACACGAGCGCCTTTTGATGCCAGTTGAAAAAGCAGGTGTGAACCTACCAACCCTGTGCCTCCGGTTACAAGTATCATGTGACAAAAGTATTCATTTTGATTTGATGTATAATACTAACAACTGTAACTATTAACAGTTTTAACGACTCAGGAGTTCATCAAAATAGGCAATGGTTTTAATAAGACCATCACGGAGATCAATTTTCGCCTCCCAGTTAAGTAATGTTCGCGCATAGCTTACATCAGGACAACGTTGTAATGGATCATTCTCAGGCAATGGCAAATATTCGATTTCGGATTTTGAGTTGGTGATGTCTAACACAATATCTGTCAGCTCTTTAATAGTAAATTCCTTCTCATTTCCAATGTTTATTGGTCCGGTAACCGAATCATCGCAGTCCATAAATTGGATCAGGGCAACCAACAGGTCGTCGATGTATTGAAAACTTCTTGACTGACTACCGTCGCCATAAACTGTTATGGGTTTATTTTGCAATGCCTGAACGATAATGTTTGATATAACCCTGCCGTCGTCGGGTTGCATTTTGGGCCCATATGTGTTGAAAATGCGAGCAATTTTTATTCTGACATTGTTCTGGTTATGATAATCCATAAACAAGGTTTCTGCACAACGTTTCCCTTCATCATAACATGAACGGATACCCACCGGATTTACATTGCCCCAGTAACTTTCCGTTTGTGGATGCACTTTTGGGTCTCCATATACTTCGCTTGTAGATGCTTGTAATACTTTGGCACCAATCCTTTTTGCCATTCCCAGCATATGGATAGCTCCCATAACGGATGTTTTGATTGTTTTAATCGGATTAATCTGATAATGAATGGGCGATGCCGGGCAGGCTAGATTGTAGATCTCATCCACCTCCAAAAAGATCTCTTTGGTGATGTCGTGACGGATAAGTTCAAAACGATGGTTGTCCATCAAGTGAATGATGTTGCTTTTTGTCCCTGTAAAGAAATTGTCGAGACAAATGACATCATGTCCTTCCCGGAGTAAAGCTTCACACAGATGGGAGCCAATGAAACCGGCACCACCGGTAACAAGTATTCTTTTTGCATTCATTTTGAAATAAGTTTCGGCTATAAATTTATCAGATGTCTCGTATCGCCCGAAAAATATAACCTGTTTCAATACAATAATAAGCATTTCTAATGACTTTTGGATTCCATTTGTTGAAAAACAGTAGTTTTTTCGTATTTTCGTAAACCATGATAGTTATGGAGCTGGAAGCTGGGAGCTTGGATTTGGGTTTTTACGGCATAAAAACCATCAACTAAACGACTAAACAGCTAAACAACTAAACAACTAAACAGCTAAACNNNTATAAACAGCTAAACCTTTATAAAAATATGAAAGCATTAGCAATATTGAAATATGGCGGACCTGAACAATTAAAGGTCATTGAAACAGCATTACCAAAACCCGGTCGCAGAGAGGTTTTGGTCCGTGTGCACGCGGCAGGGGTGAACCCTGTTGACTATAAGATTCGGAATGGTTCGATCAAGTGGCTTACTGGCAACAAATTCCCCAAAATCCTGGGAGGTGATGTGGCTGGTGTAGTGGAGCAAGCAGATAATAATTCGGTATACAAGCCAGGTGACAGGGTGTTTGCGATGCTCGACTTTAAGGGTGGGGCTTATGCTGAATTTGTGGTGGTAAAAGAGGACTGGCTCTGTCACATTCCGGAGGTGATCAGCATGGAGGATGCAGCGGCAACGCCGCTGGCAGCGCTTACTGCCTTGCAGGGACTTCGCAAAGGGGGTGAGATCAAGCCAGATCAAAAGGTGCTTGTAAACGGTGCCTCAGGTGGTGTGGGCAGCTACGCCGTTCAGATTGCCAAAGCTTGGGGTGCCCATGTTACTGCTGTTTGCAGTGCGCGAAACCTGGAGTTTGTGCAGGAGCTCGGCGCTGATGAAGTGATCGATTATTCAACGGATGATTTTACAGCAAGCGACCAGAAATATCATAAGGTTTTTGATGCCGTTGCAAAAAGCTCATTCGGGAAGTGCAAGAAAATTATTGAAAATGGAGGCATTTACATATCAACCATTCCCGGTCCGGGCATTATGCTCCAAAAGACATTTAACTTCTTAAGGAAGAAAAATGCAACCGCCATCATGGCAAAGCCCTCCGGCACCGATCTAACCCTAATTGCCGACATGATGAATAAAGGTATTGTGCGGGCCTATGTCGAAAAAACCTTCTCTTTGCAACAGGGTGCCGAAGCACACAAAATGATCGAAACCGAAAGGGTCAGGGGGAAAATCATTTTAAAAATCATCTCCTAAACCCAATCAACCAATTAACGTAGGGGCGAAATAATTTCGCCCTACGAATCAACCATTAATTACACAGCCAAACATTTTTCACCCCAACGAATCATCCAACAACCAATTAATCTTTTAAACAATGAAACGAACAATTGTCTTTTTTCCCATTTTATTTTTGGGTTTCTTTATCCTGCAAGCACAAGATCTCACACCCTTTGACCCACATAGCATGTGGGAAATGAAACGTCCGGGGAATCCCGTGGTGTCGCCCGATGGCAACTGGTCGGTTTTTGGTGTAACTGACTATGACATTGAGGAAAGCACCGGTGAAAGCAACCTTTTCCTATTGAATAACCAAACAGGAGATCTCCGACAGATCACCTTTAGCGGTTCCGATTCAGGCCCTGCCTGGAGTCCGGATGGCCAGAGAATTGCTTTTGTATCGCGCAGGCACGGAGGGCCGGGTCAGATACACATTCTTGACATGTCCGGCGGTGAAGCACGAAAGATCACCGATCTTCCCGTGGGAGTATATGGTTTAAATTGGTTTCCGGATGGCAACCGGATTGCCTTTGCAGCAAACATCCTTCCGGAATATGATGGTGACTGGGAAAAGCTTCGTGAAATACGGGAGGCCAAAAGCAACAGCAAAGTTACAGCCAAGGTAACCGAAAACAACATGTACCGTTTCTGGGACCGCTGGCTTACCGATGATTATGTTTCGAGGTTGTTTACCATTGACTTAAACAACAAAGAGATTGTTGACCTGATGCCCGATGGTGGAAACTTTTTTGGTTTGATGGGTGGCGTGTCTTACGACATTTCTCCCGACGGGTCGACCATTGCCGTGAGTAAAAACTCAACCCATCCCCCCTTTGAACGGACAAATCACGCGATCTTCCTTGTGCCCACCGACGGAAGTGGTGCGCTGGTCAATATCACAGAAGACAATCCGGCCAACGACATGAATCCGGTTTACAGTCCGGACGGCCGGTATATTTTGTATGGCAGGCAAAGCATCTACCATTTTTATGCCGACAAGGTGGTAATGGCATTGTATGACACCCAGGATGGCAGCATCCGGACACTGACTGACGACATTGACCTTAGCACAGAGCAATGGTTCTGGTCGGAGAACGGTCGCACCATATATTTTCATGCAGAAGACCGGGCAATGAAATCCATATTCAGCATTTCATCAGATGGCGGACCCCATTCGGAAGTGTTCCGTGGAGGGACAAACAACGGCGCTGCATTAGCGGGCGGACGTCACATTGTGTTTAACCATCACAACCTTAGTGCGCCTCCTGAAATCTACAGGCTTGACCTGCGGCGTGGCGACTTGGAGAAACTCACAGACTTCAATGATGACATTGTGAATGGCGTCAAGTGGGGTGAAATTGAAAATGTTACATACAAGGGTGCAAATGATGCTGACGTTCAGATGTTCATCAATTACCCGCCCGATTACGATCCTGACAAAAAATACCCTCTTGTGATGATGATCCACGGCGGTCCACACGGCATTTTCGGAGACTCATTTCATTTCCGATGGAACAGTCAGCTGTTTGCAGCTCCCGGCTACATCGTTGCAATGCCAAACTTCCATGGCTCAACCAGCTTTGGCCAGGATTTCGTGATCAGCATTCACGGCAACCATTCTGAACTCCCATTCCGTGATATAATGAAGGCTGCAGATTACCTGATTGACCGCGGCCTGGTGGATGAAGACCGAATGGCTGCAACCGGAGGAAGCTACGGCGGATATATGGTAAGCTGGATTGCAGGACACACCGACCGGTTTGCCTGTCTGATCAATCACGCCGGTGTTTACGACCTGCATCTGCAGTTTGCTTCCGACTTTTCCGCCAACAGAAAATACCAATACGGAGGATCTCCATGGGAAAACAGGGATCAGATGAATGCCATTAACCCTTCGCAGTTTGCAGAAAACTTCAGCAGTCCGATGCTGGTCATACACGGGGAATTGGATTACCGCGTACCGGTTGCACACGGATTCCTGGTCTACAACATATACAAGAATATGGGACTGGAAGCCCGACTTGTGTATTACCCGGATGAGAACCACTGGATCCTCACGCCGCAAAACTCCCTTTTCTGGTATGAGGAGTTTTACGGATGGCTGGAACGCTACCTGAAGTGATCGAATGGAGACTTTATCAGCCCTATTTGATTATTCCTGAGTAGTGTGTTTTGTTGCGGTAGATCATGTAAGCATTCAGCAGCACCATCAGCAAGCCCAAAGTAGGCAAACCGACAATAAACACGTCATACATCAGTATATTGGTACTGACCGGTGCAATCAGCAACCAGGCCAATGGTCGCTGAATGTTCAGTAACAGCATGAGTGCCACCACAATTTCCAGAACTTTCACCGCAGCCATGTAACCCGTGCTGCCAAGCAGCACCATATAATCCAGCGCATTGCCATCCAAATCAGGCATTGGAATGAAGTTCAGGAAAAAGTTTAGTCCGAATAACAGATAAATGAATGCGAAAAGGTAGGTAATGATTTTATCTAATACAGTCATTGCTTATTTATTTAAAGGTTCAAACAAGCAACAACAGAACGGGGTGCTCTGTTCAATGAAGACCCGGAATTGCTAAACAGTTATCTTTGCCGCACAAGCTTAATAAGCCCGTATACAGCGTAAGCTGCGCCCACAAGTGTACCAAGCCACTGGAGAGCACCGAAGGTCTCACGCTGAGCGATTCCCAGGGGATAGCCATAGATCGAAATAAAAAACAAAGCCAGTCCGCCGACTAAAAACAAAACGCCAAGGGTCTTTTTGCCTCTCATGATCGTTTATTTAGGTGATTGGTAAGAAATGTTTACTTAACTTTATGCAACAAAGATAGGTGATTGTTTTTATTTTGAGCTGTTTATTCACGAATTTTCGTTTTTGCAATGAAAAAAACAACAGTAGCCATATTGGGCTCAAGGGGCATTCCAAACCGTTATGGCGGCTTTGAGGAGCTGGCAGAGCACCTTTCAACCGGTCTGGTTACACTGGGTTATGATGTATGTGTATATAATGTACACAACCATCCTTGTCCCGATAAAACCTGGAAAGGGGTTCACCGGTTGTTTTGCCATGATCCGGAAAGCATTGTTGGCCCGGCCGGGCAGTTCATCTATGACCTCAATTGCATCAATGACAGTCGAAGAAGAGGTTTTGACGTGATCATTCAGCTTGGTTATACCAGCAGTTCAATATGGCACCGGCGATTGCCCCGTCACGCAAAGATCATCACCAACATGGATGGCCTGGAATGGAAACGGGAGAAATACAGCCGATTGACAAAGCTTTTTCTGAAGTATGCAGAAAAACTGGCAGTTCACAACAGCCATGCACTCATTGCAGACAACAATAAAATACAGGATTACTTGCAGGAGACCTATCAGGTTGAATCCGATTACATTCCCTACGGTGCCGATACTGACATTTTCACATCAAAAAATGAGAAAAAACCCCTCACAATCTTTTGCGCCGTGACAAAAAAGGTCATTCCGCTTAAAAAAGAGCATTTTTTTCTGCTTATTGCCCGTTTACAACCTGATAACCACATTGAAGAGATCATTCAGGGCGTATTAATGTCAGAAACACACTTGCCTTTGGTTGTTGTGGGAAATCACAATTCACATTACGGCAAGAAGCTTGTAAAAAAACATATTTCCAAAAAAATTGTTTTTACCGGTGGAATGTTTCAGGCGGATATACTAAATCAGTTACGTAACCAGTCCCGCATATACTTCCACGGGCATTCGGCCGGAGGCACCAACCCATCGCTTCTTCAGGCAATGGCAGCATCAGCTCTGATCTGCGCTCACGACAACCCTTTCAACAGAAGTGTGTTGGGTGCAGATGCTCTCTATTTTACAAAACATGCCGATATCGCATCAATAATTGATGAGAAAACAGACCAAAAGGACAGGGAAAAGATGGTCAAAAACAACGTCACCAAAATCATAAAGCAATACAATTGGAGCAGTATAATCAATAATTATGCAGCATTAATAGAAAAAGTGCTTTCCGAACCGTAATAACAAAGTTAAAGACTCATAGGTTTTGGTTTTTTAATACCTTTACTAAAAAATTATCTCAAATCGTGCCAGCCCGATTTTCAAGATTCATACCGGCGATATCTCTGACAGGGGACTTTATACTCTTGAACATCTTTTTTGTTCTGGGCTTTTGTTTCTCAACTGAGCAGGCCCTTTGTCTTGAACCCATATACCTGCTTTTCTTCATATATTTAAATGTCGCATGGTTGATTCTTGTGTTTGTTTTTGGCGCAAATAAGATTAACCGGAACACACAGAAAAAGTCCATCCTTTTTAGCTACATCAGGATTATCGTGTTTTATTTCTTTCTGTTTCTGATGTTTTTTCAGTTTACACCTCTTGAATATTATTCCCGTAATTTTATCAGATACCTGTTTCCTTTGTATTTTATTTGCCTTTTGGTCTTTAAGTTCGGGTTGTATTATCTTTTTCTTCTTTACAGAAGATGGGGTTTTAATTTCAGAAATGTGGTCATTCTGGGTTATAACGATAGCACCGAAAAGCTGGCCGACTACTTCAAGACAAACAAGTGGCACGGATATCGGTTTCTGGGTTTCTTTGATGGAAAAAAGAAAAAAGAGATTATTGGTGATTACTCAGTTCTTAAAAGCTTTCTGGAATCTAACCACGTACATGAAATATATATTGCAGCACATGCAATCCCCAAATCACAGCTTCAGGACATTACGGAGACCATTGCTGAGTTCCCGATTAAAACAAGACTCGTACCGGAGCTCGGTACTTTTTCCTATAAAACCACTGAGCTGATTCAATATGGCACAACACCTGTGATCATGGTTCATCCAGGGCCATTAAGCTATTGGTATAATCAACTGATAAAGCGACTTTTTGACATCGCGCTGTCATTAATCGTGATCGTTTTGCTGCTATCCTGGATGATCCCATTCATCTATCTGCTTTCCTTTTTTGGCTCCCGTGGTGAGGTGTTCTTCAAACAGCGCCGAACAGCTATGGATGGCAAAGAGTTCACCTGTTTAAAGTTTCGTTCAATGCGCAGGAATGCAGATGCAGACCAGCTACAGGCAGTAAAAAATGATGACAGGGTTACACCGCTTGGCCGGTTTTTGAGAAAATACAGCCTGGACGAGTTGCCCCAATTTTTCAATGTGCTTGTGGGGCATATGTCGGTTGTGGGTCCTCGGCCACATATGCTTAAGCACACGGCGGAATATCGAAAGCTTGTGAAACGTTTCATGCTTCGGCACACTGTAAAGCCTGGAATTACCGGGCTGGCACAGGTCAACGGATACCGGGGAGAGATAAAGAACACAGCAGATATCAGGAACCGGTTTAAATATGATGTAAGCTACATCGAAAACTGGTCTTTTAATATAGATATTAAAATCATTATTATCACTGTCTGGCTGATACTTCGCGGCAAATTATGGGCCTACTGATTCCCGTTTTCTTGCTCTAACATTTGCTGAATGATCTCTATATTTCTGACCACCTCCGCATCATCCTCCCAATCTGGAATCATCATAAGTGTTTCAAGCGTTTGCTCAGGGTTTTCTGCTTCAAAATAGGCCAGTGCAAGCCTTTTGATGTCTGCAATGATGCCTTCTGAAAGGGGAAAAATACCGGCAATTTTATTTAGAAGCAAGAAAGCCTCATCCAGCTGACGGGTTTCGATCTGGCTTTTTGCCAGAAGATGCAAAATCCTGATATCGTTGGGAGCTTGTTGCAGAGCGCGTTCAAATGCTTCGAGCGCACGTTCCTGACTTTGCAATCTTTGGTAAGCAACACCTTCAAGAAAATCGGGAGGGTATAAATGTGGCCCCAAACTTCGGAATCTGTTTTGTGCTTGTTCTGCGTGGTATATCATTGACTCATACTGGCCTCTGTTTAAATCTGTCAACGCCTTCGCCAGGTTCTGTTCCATCCTTATTCCAAGGAAACCAGCGATGGCAGAAAAAGCAAAAACAGGTATCATTAGGAGCAGAAATATCCTTCGTGGCGGTCTAAAAGGTTTTTTGTTCTTAAATACCTTATTGTGAATGACAATGGTTGAACCCAAAAGTATCGCATGTAACACCATTATGTCTATCCTTTCATAAGGAAAAGAGAAAAAGGAATCGGCAATGTACCCGATCAGACCAGCCAGTAAAAAGAATGCCAGCACTTTCTGATCTTTGTTTTCATAATTTTTTACAAAAAGAATAACCCTTAACAACATCAATATAGCTGCAATGTGTATCGAAAAATAAAACACAAAACCAGGGATCCCCTTTTCTGCAGCTACCCATAGAAAATCATTGTGGGGCTGGCTCCAGCCCAATGCGCTCAACTCTTCAAAGTTGTGGCCAAAAAACAGGGGAATATGAATCGCCCAGTTGCCCGGACCCACACCTCTGACGGGATTTTCTTTGATAATTTCAAGTGTGCCTTTCCAAATATTGATGCGGTGAATATTATGCTGTGAATCAACATCCACAATGGAACGCACACGACCGGAAAATGAAAAATCATCTGAGGGGTCTCCGGTAACAAACAGTATGGCAAAAAATGCAACTGTAATTATGGTTGCTGTGAGCACCCATTTCCTAACTTTCACAGACAATCCAACCCCGGCAGGGCTTGTAAGAAGGAGAAACACTGAAACAAATGTTCCGGCAAACAAACCAACCCAAACAGACCTGGTTCTGAGTATCAGAATCATAATCAGAACAGCCAGGGTCACAGCAATTGCCATCAGGCGGTATTTGTTTTGAAACTTATATATGGCGAAACCTGAAAACGGCAGCATCAATAACAAAGCACTACTGAAAAAGTTTTTGTGTGAAAACAACCCTGTGACCGAATAAACCAGGGCACGGCCATCTGCAAGCAAAGCATCCGAAGAAAGGATAACTCTTCCGTAATATTGAAACAGTCCAATAATAACAGCCACTGCTGCTGCAACCAGAAACAATAAAGACAGCCTGCCGGACCAGTTTCTGGTGTTTTGCAAAATTGCGGAAGAATAGGCAATCGCGGCAAAAAACAACAAATTACGCAAAATGTCAAAATATGTTTCCCTGATATTCAGGGCAAAAAATGCACTAAAGATTGTATACAATACAAACCCGGCAATTAGTAGAACGATGGGTTCTCTCCAGGTGCTGAATTGCCAGTAAGTTAGCCTCTTTTTGCTAAACAAAAGCGGCGTGCTTCCCAGTAAAACAACGGACACAAAAAGCAGCCGTGGCATCAATGTATAATCCATTGCCTGTGAAAGAAAGAAAACAGGCATTATCAAAACCAGTGAAACAAAATACAGATAGAACAGCAAGGGAACAGCTTGCTTTTCATTTGTCTTTCTGTTTTTTTTCTTATTTCGTGTCGCCATCAATACATTAACAATCAAAAAAACACCACAATAGCGTAAAGTTACAAAAAACGTTTAATTATGCTTAATTTCGCAAGAATCAACAAAAAAAGAAATTGCGCACCCTTATCCAAATTTTGGCTGATAACAGGCGTCCGAACTCTTTGGCAGTTAGGATGCGCCGAAAAAGGTTTTTGCTTTTCGAGAATTTCATTGCAGACCTAAAAGAACCAATCACAATCCTGGATGTCGGTGGCACCGTTTTGTTCTGGGATCAAATGCGTTTCACCAATAAGCACAACATCAGGTTGACCCTGTTAAACAAAACCCGTGAAATCACCCACCGGAAAAACTTTGTAACCATACAGGGGGATGCAAGAAAAATGGATCGGTTTGCCGATTTATCATTTGATGTGGCATTCTCCAATTCTGTGATCGAACATTTGGAAACCTGGGAAGCTCAGTTGGCAATGGCCAGAGAAATGCAAAGGGTTGCCAAACGGATTTTTCTGCAAACACCCAATTACTATTTTCCTGTTGAGCCTCACTTTCTGTTCCCGTTTTTTCAGTTTTTCCCATTAGGCTTAAAAACATGGATGCTTCAAAACATTAAACTGGGATGGTACGGTCGTATTCCGGACAAACAGCGAGCGAGAGAGTTATGTTCTGAAATCCGGTTGCTTTCACGAAAAGAGCTTAAAATGTTATTTCCTGGTTGCAGGATCATTACAGAACGATTTCTGGGGCTGCCTAAATCATTTATTGTTATGTGTTCCGCATAAATTAGCGGTAAACTTTATGCTTATTGCTTTGCTTAAGCAATATTTCAGCATTTTGAACGCTGTTTTTTCTTATTTTAGCCATGTCGCTGCCATCGTAATATGGGAGTGAAAGGGCGAAGCTGTGCCCGGACGATTGTGGATTGTCGATTATCAATTGACGATTATTAAAGATGGAACCGGGAGCTGGGAACTGAGAACTGAGTATTTAAACCACAAATATTACAATGAAGAAAACCGCACTGATTTCCGGCATCACCGGACAGGATGGGAGTTACCTTTGTGAGCTTTTGCTCGAGAAGGGATATACCGTACACGGCATTATACGCAGGGCAAGCTCTTTTAACACTTTTCGCATTGATCATCTGTACAACAACCCGGACTTGCTCAACAAGCGACTCTTCCTGCACTACGGAGACCTGACCGACTCGAGTAACCTGAACCGTCTGATTGAAAAATCGCGGCCCGATGAGATTTACAACCTTGGGGCGCAAAGCCACGTGCAGGTCTCCTTTGAAGTGCCCGAATACACTGCTGAGGTGGACGGTATTGGCACATTGCGTTTTTTGGACGCCATTAAGGAAACCGGAATCAACACACGTTTTTACCAAGCTTCAACTTCCGAACTATACGGACTTGCCCAGGAGGTTCCACAGTCAGAGACCACACCTTTTTATCCACGCAGTCCGTATGCGGCTGCCAAGCTCTATGGCTACTGGATTGTGGTTAATTACCGTGAAGCATACAACCTGTTTGCCTGCAACGGTATTCTCTTTAACCATGAGAGTGAGCGCCGCGGCAAGACATTTGTCACCCGCAAGATCAGCGTAGCTGTGTCAAAGATCATGTCGGGTCAGCAGGAAAAGTTGTTGCTCGGAAATCTGGACGCAAGGCGCGACTGGGGGTATGCTCCGGAATATGTAGATGGTATGTGGCGCATGCTACAGCACGATACACCGGAAGATTTTGTGCTGGCGACCAATGAAACACATACTGTACGCGAGTTTGTTGAAGAAGCTTTCAAGGTGTTGGGTGAAGAAATTGAATGGCTGGGTGAAGGAGCCAACGAAAAAGGCTTCCTGAAATCCTCCGGCAAGGAAGTGGTAGGTATCGACCCTCGTTATTACCGCCCTACAGAGGTTGACCTGCTGCTGGGGGATTACTCCAAAGCCAAAAAGATTCTGGGCTGGGAACCCAAGACCACATTTAAGGACCTGGTGAAGGTGATGGTAGAAGCCGACTATGCCAAAGCACAAAAGCGCAATAGCAATGGACAAGCAGTCTAAAATCTACATTGCCGGCCATTTGGGGATGGTGGGTTCGGCCATCCATCGCAAGCTGCTGGCTTTGGGTTATGAGAATTTTGTGTTTAGAAGTCTTAAAGTGCTTGATCTGTGCAGGCAAGAGGACGTAGAGCGCTTTTTTGAGACGGAGAAGCCTGACTACGTGTTTGTGGCGGCAGCCAGGGTGGGCGGCATCGTGGCCAACAACACCTACCGGGCGCAGTTCATCTACGAAAACCTGATGATACAGAATAACATCATCCACGCCGCATGGAAAAACGGCGTGAAAAAGTTGTTGTTCCTCGGCAGCAGCTGCATCTATCCCAAAAATGCACCGCAGCCCTTAAAGGAGGAATCCCTGCTTACCGGCCTGCTGGAGCAAACAAACGAGCCTTATGCGATTGCCAAGATTGCAGGAATCAAAATGTGTGAGAATTATTACCGGCAGTACGGCTGCAACTTCATTTCGGTGATGCCCACCAACCTCTACGGTCCCAACGACAATTACGATCTTGAGAAATCGCACGTTTTGCCCGCCCTGATCCGCAAAATGCACCTGGCACGTTGCCTTGAGCAAGCCAACTGGCAGGGCTTGCGCGCTGACCTGGACAAACGGCCGATTGAAGGTGTTTCCGGAGAAAACTCCCAGGAAGAGATTCTCTCAATGCTTAACAAGCACGGAATCAGCATTCTTGAACCTGCAGATAAAAGCCAACAGTTAAAAACCAATAGCCAACGGCCGGAGATAAGCATCACCCTCTGGGGCAGCGGCGAGGTATATCGTGAGTTCCTGCACGTAAACGACATGGCCGCCGCCTGCGTGCACATCATGCAGCATGTGGATGCTGAAAGGCTTTATGGTGAACTGAAGCAAACCCACATCAACATTGGCACCGGGATTGACCTTACCATTAAGGAACTGGCAAAGCTGGTGAAGGAGATCACCGGTTTTTCCGGCACCATTTCCTGGGACACGAACAAGCCCGACGGCACATACAAAAAACAGCTGGATGTGTCGTTGCTTAACAGTTTGGACTGGCAGCCGGGTATTGGGTTGAAGGAAGGGATTCGTGAGGTATATGAGCAGTAT
>SL_3KL_010_SEDDRAFT_10002366_pt1 | contig 17259 bp, 11 predicted proteins | sample SodLakKL_010_SED_2_FD_10381 | JGI IMG/M metagenome (IMG submission 10381) | reverse complement strand
GAGCCGCGCCCGCGCGGCGTCCGCGTCGGGCGCACTCAACCACAACGGCTCGGGCCTCAGCATGCCGAGCGCCGCACGCTCGGCCAGGTCGCTGCCCAGCGCGAGCGTCAACCGCTCGAACAGCCAGGGTTCGAGGCAGCCGGCGCCGAGGGGTGTCGGGAGGTCGTCCGGCCCGATCCGTCGCAGGACGGCGTTGACGAGACCCGCGAGCGCCCGGTCGGCGCGCGGCCCACGCTTGACGACCTCGACCCACGAGTTGACGGCGGCGTGCGGCGGCGTGCCGCGCAGCAGCCGCTCGAACGCGCCGGCGAGGAGCGCCAGGCGCACGCGCTCCGGCAGCCGCTCCGGTGCCTCGAGTCGAGGCGCGAGCGCGGCCTCGAGGGCACGGACGTGGCGCACCACGCCGTACGCGACGTCGGTCACGAACGCGCGCACCTCGCGTTCGGCGATGCCGCCGAGGGTGGCATCGAGGGCCGGCGCCAGATGCCTGCCGCCACCGATGACCTCGGCCACGACGCGCAGCACGGCCTCGCGTCCGGGGTCGTGTGGCTGCGCAGCGGGCGCACCGGGGCTGGCGCGACCGCGGCTCAGCGGCGGCTCTGCATGATGAAGTACAGCAGGTACATGATCGAGGTCGCGGCAGCGGCGACGTAGGTCAGCGCGGCAGCGTTCAGCACGGCCCGCGAGCCGCCCTCGTCGGTGCTGGTCACGACGCCCAGGTTGCGCATCTGCGCGAGGGCCCGGTTCGAGGCGTCGAACTCCACGGGCAACGTGACGAGTTGGAACACGACCGCGGCGCCGAAGAGCACGATGCCGACGTCGAGCAGGCCACCGAAGCCGAGCATGATGCCGAAGATCGCCAGCATCGGTCCCCACTGGCTCCCGATCTGTGCCAAGGGGAGCACGGCGCTGCGCCAGCGCAGCGGGGCGTACCCCTTGGCGTGTTGCAGCGCGTGACCGACCTCGTGTGCGGCGACCGCCACGGCGGCGACGCTGGCCTGGGAGTAGTTGTGCTGCGACAACGCGACCACCCGCTTGCGGGGGTCGTAGTGGTCGGTGAGGTCGCCGGGTGTCGCCACCACCTGGACGTCGTTCAAGCCGTTCTCGCGCAAGATCGCGCGCGCCACCTGCTGGCCGGTGAGGCCCGCGGTGTTGGGACGTTTGCTCCACGTGCCGTACGTGCTGCGGAGCCAGCCCTGGACGGCGAGCGAGCCGACGAAGGCGATGAGGCCGATGATGAGGTAGCCGGTATCGAACAGGATCATGGTGTCGCCTCTCACGTGGCGCCCGCGCGTCGCCGGTGGCAACGTGCGGGCGCGCGGTACCGAATCGAGCATACGGCACCGCTATCTGCGTCTATGCTACGCAGGTTCGATGAGCGCGAACTGAGGCAGGCGGCGTCGTCAGTGCACCGGCTGGTCGGCCTCGCCGTCGCCGACGGCCGTCGCACCCGCAGTGTCGGAGGCCGACGCGCGGGGGTGCGCGGTGACGTCGAAGCGGACGGCGGTGCGTTCCTCGTCGTGCAGCTCGAGTTTGACGAAGCTCGGAGCGGCCGTGAGGTCGAGCTGGTCCTGTTCCAGGTAACTCCGTGCCACGGCCAACGCCTTGACGGCTTGGTTCACGGCGTGCGGGCCGATCGCCTGGACCTCGACGGCGCCGGTCTGACGCAACAGGGCCGCGATCGCCCCGGCGACCGCGTTGGGCCTCGAGCCTGCGGACACGCGTAGCGTTTCGATGGCGGCACCTCCATATGGTGCGGCGTCCGCGCCAACGCGCGGGAGCGCCCATGCAGACGGCATGCGTGCGACGAGCCTCGGTTGACATGTAGTGTAGCACCACGTATGCTGCCCAGCGATGAGCTGTCGGCAGATGCGTACCAACACCCTGCTGCACGCGATTCTCCTGGCCCTACCGGGCTAGGGGGAAGCGCCGGCTCACCGCCTGCGGTCGACGTCGCTGGACCCCGCCACGGTCATATTGCCTGGCGGGGTCTTGTCGTGAGCGAGGCCGTCGTGTAGCGCGTAAGCGCGCACGGGGAGGAGAGGCACGATGATGGGACCGAGTTCGTGAACGGCGCCGCAGCGCTGCTCAAAGCGCTCGAGCGCCACGGGGTGACCACCGTGTTCGGTCATCCGGGCGGGGCTATCATGCCCGTCTACGACGCGCTTTATGACTCCCCGATCCGGCACGTGCTGGTACGCCACGAGCAGGCCGGCGCGCACGCAGCGGACGCCTACTACCGGGCGTCGGGCCGCGTGGGCGTCTGTTTCGCCACCAGCGGACCGGGTGCCACCAACCTCGTGACCGGCCTCGCCACCGCCCACATGGACTCGTCGGCGCTCATCGCGGTCACCGGCAACGTGCCCAGCGCGCTCATCGGGACCGATGCGTTCCAAGAGGCCGACGTCACCGGGATCACGCTGCCGATCACCAAGCACAACTACCTGGTGCAGCACGTCGACGACATCCCGATGGTCGTCGCCGAGGCCTTCCACATCGCCTCGACCGGGCGGCCCGGTCCCGTCCTGATCGACATCCCCAAGGACGTCCAGCAGGCGGAGTTCACGGGCACCTTCGACGTCGAGGTCGACCTCCCCGGCTACCGGCCGACGCTGATCGGCAACGCCCGCCAGATCAAGCGCGCGGCGAACGCGATCAGGGACGCCCAGCGTCCCGTCATGATGGTCGGCGGCGGGGGCCAGAGCTCACCCGAGGCCGTGATGCGCTTCGCCGAGGTCACCGGCATCCCGGTGATCACGACGCTGATGGGCATCGGCGCGTACCCGGCCGGCGCCGATCAGGCGCTGGGCATGCCCGGCATGCACGGCACCGTGACGGCCAACCGAGCGATCACCCACTGCGACCTCATCGTCGGCGCGGGGCTGCGCTTCGACGACCGCGTCACCGGCAAGCTGTCGCGCTTCGCGCCGAACGCCACCATCGTGCACATCGACGTCGACCCCGCCGAGATCTCGAAGCTCGTCAAGGCCCACGTGCCCGTCGTCGGTGACCTGCGCGACGTGCTGCCGCGCTTGACCGAGCAGCTCGGACCGCTCGCGCTCGACGACTGGTGGGCGCAGCTCAAGGAGTGGAAGGCCCGCTACCCGGAGCGCTTCAAGACCGACAAGCCGCTCGTGTCGCAAGAGGTCATCCAGATGCTCGAGCGTGCCACGGGTGGCGACTGCGTGGTCACCACCGAGGTCGGACAGCACCAGATGTTCGCCGCTCGCCTCTTCCCGACCTCGAAGCCGCGTACCTGGATCAGTTCCGGGGGCCTGGGAACCATGGGCTTCGGCCTGCCGGCCGCCATCGGCGCAGCCTTCGCGCGGCCCGGCGAGACGGTCGTGTGCGTCGCGGGCGACGGCAGCATCCAGATGAACATCCAGGAGCTCGCCACCATCTACAAGCACCAGCTGCCGATCGTCATCGCCATCACCAACAACGGCATGCTCGGCATGGTGCGGCAGTGGCAGGAGATGTTCCACGCCCAGCGCTACTCCGAGGTCTTCCTGGCGGACTCGAACCCCGACTTCGCCAAGCTCGCCGAGGCGTACGGGATCGAGGGGCACAACGTGTTCGACCGTGAGACCGCGGCGCGCATCATCCCCGAGGCGCTGGCCGCGAAGAAGCCGGTGCTGCTCAACTTCGTCGTGTACGAGTCGGAGAAGGTCTTCCCGATGATCCCGGCCGGCGCCGGCGTGGACGAGATGATCATCGGCGACCAGGAACCCGACGAGCCCGAGGGCGAGAAGGCGGTGACGCGATGAGCGCCACGCAAGCCGCACAGGTGTTGGACGTCGCCCGCAACCACGTGCTGTCGGTCACCGTGCGCGACCGTCCGGGTGTGCTCGTGCGCATCGCGGCGCTGTTCGCGCGGCGTGGCTTCAACATCGAGTCGCTCTCCGTCGCCCAGTCCGAGACCCCCGGCATGAGCCGAACCACCTTCGTGGTGTTCGGGGAGGACGCGGCCATCGAGCAGCTCCAGAAGCAGCTCCAGAAGCTGATCGACGTCGTCAAGGTCATCGACCACTCCGAGGGCCCGTACGTCGAGCGCGAGTTGATGCTGATCAAGGTGGCGGTGCGCACGCCCGAGGACCGCGTCGAGCTGCGCCAGATCGCCCAGGACTTCCGCGCCCGCATCATCGACGTCGACCGCCACGCGCTCGTCTTCGAGGTCACCGGCGACGAGGGCAAGACGGACGCGTTCATCGAGCAGATGCGCAGCTTCGGCATCCTCGAACTCATCCGCACCGGCCGCGTCGCGCTCCCGCGCAGCGCCGGTCAGCGCGCCACCGACACCGCCACCCGCGCCGCCTGAGCGGCCGCACCCACTGAGGAGCGACACCAACGCATGCCCACCACCATCTACTACGACGACGACGCCAACCTCCAGCACCTGCAGGGCCAGACCATCGCCGTGATCGGCTATGGCTCGCAGGGCCACGCCCACGCGCTCAACGCCATGGAATCGGGACTCGACGTGGTCGTCGGCCTGCGCCGCGGCTCCAGCTCCTGGGCCGAGGCCGAGGCCGCCGGCCTGCGCGTGCTCGAGGTGCCCGAGGCCGCCAAGGCCGGCGACTTGGTCATGGTCTTGCTGCCCGACGAAGTCCAGGGGACCGTGTACCGCGAGCAGATCGCGCCGAACCTCGAGGCCGGCAACGCGCTGCTCTTCGCGCACGGCTTCAACGTCCACTTCCATCAGGTCCAACCGTCCGACGAGGTCGACGTGTTCATGGTCGCGCCCAAGGGCCCCGGACACCTGGTGCGCCGCACCTACACCGAAGGCGGCGGCGTTCCCTGCCTCCTGGCGGTGCACTTCGATGCCACCGGCACGGCCATGCAGCGCGGCCTGGCCTACGCCAAGGCGATCGGCGGCACCCGTGGCGGCGTGCTGCTCACGACCTTCAAGGAGGAGACCGAGACCGACCTGTTCGGCGAGCAGTCGGTCCTGTGCGGCGGCGTCACCGCGCTGATGCAGGCGGGCTTCGAGACCCTGGTCGAGGCCGGCTACCAGCCCGAGATCGCGTACTTCGAGTGCGTGCACGAGATGAAGCTGATCGTCGACCTCATCTACGAGGGGGGCTTCGAGCGCATGCGCTACTCGGTCTCGAACACGGCCGAGTACGGCGACTACGTGACGGGGCCGAAGATGGTCACCGACGAGACGCGCGCAGCGATGCGCGAGGTGCTGCGCGACATCCAGACCGGCACCTTCGCGCGCGAGTTCCTGCTCGAGAACCAGGCCGGCCAACCGCGCCTGAAGTCGCAGCGCCGCGCGACGGGGGAGACGCAACTGGCCGAGGTCGGGGCGCGACTACGGACGATGATGCCGTTCATCGCCCAGAAGAAGGGCTGAGCGCACAGCGCGCAGCGGCCCACGTCCCGCACCACCCGGCCACGCCGGTCGGCTCGGCTTCGCCGAGCATCCCATGGAGGACCCCATGGCGCACGTTCGCATCTTCGACACGACCCTCCGCGACGGTGAGCAGACGCCCGGCGTCGCGCTCAACACCGCGCAGAAGATCGAGATCGCCAAGCAGCTCGCACGGCTGAACGTCGACATCATCGAGGCCGGTTTCCCGATCACCAGCCAGGGCGACTTCGACGCGGTGCAGCGCATCTCCCGGGAGGTGCGGGGTCCGGTGATCTGCGCGTTGGCGCGGACGGCCGCGGCCGACATCGAACGCGCCGCCCAGGCCCTCGACCAGGCCGCCGCGGGGCGCATCCACGTGTTCACGTCGGGCTCGAAGATCCACCTCGAGCACATGCTCCGCAAGAGCGAGGACGAGGTGATCGAGGCCTCGCTGGAGAGCGTGCGCTTGGCGCGCCGCTACGTCGACGACGTCGAGTTCTCGGCGCAGGACTGCACCCGCAGCGAGCTCGACTTCCTGGTGCGCCTCTACGGCGCGGCGATCGAGGCGGGCGCCACCACGCTCAACATCCCCGACACGGTGGGCTACGGCATGCCCGACGAGTACGCCGCGCTCATCCGCACGCTCCGCGAGCGCATCCCCGGGGCGGAGGGCGTGCACTTCAGCACCCACTGCCACGACGACCTCGGCCTGGCCGTCGCGAACTCGCTGGCGGCTGTCGGGGCGGGGGCCACCCAGGTCGAGTGCACCATCAACGGCATCGGCGAACGAGCCGGCAACGCCTCGCTCGAAGAGGTGGTGATGGCGCTCGAGACCCGCAAGGACGTGTGGGGCCACCACACCCAGATCGCCACGCGCGAGCTGTACCGCACGTCGCGCATGGTGAGCATGATGACCGGCACGCCGGTGCCGCCGAACAAGGCGGTGGTCGGCGACAACGCGTTCGCGCACGAGTCCGGCATCCACCAAGACGGCGTCATCAAGCACCTCGAGACCTACGAGATCATGTCGGCCGAGACGGTCGGCCGCGACGCGGGCGTCCTCGTGATGGGCAAGCACTCGGGCAGGCGTGCCTTCCGCCGCACGCTCGAGGACCTGGGCTACGGAGAGCTCGAAGACGACAAGGTCAACACGCTCTTCAAGGCGTTCAAGGACCTCACCGACCGCAAGAAGAGCGTCACCAGCGAGGACATCCGCGCCCTCGTCGAGGTCGAGACCGCGCGCGTGCCGCAGACCTACGTGCTCGAGTCCGTGCAGTTCCAGTCCGGCACCAACATGACGCCGGTCGCGACCGTGCGGTTGACGACCGACACCGGCAGCTACGAGGAGGCGGCCACCGGCGACGGTCCCGTCGACGCCGTGTACCACGCGCTCGAGCGCATCGCACAGGTGCCGATCGCGCTGGAGGCCTACGAGATCCGCTCGGTGGGCAGCGGCAAGGACGCCTTGGGCGAGGTGACGGTGCGCGTCTCGAGCGAGGGGCGCTCGGTCCACGGCCGCGGCCTATCGACCGACGTGGTCGAGGCCTCGGCGCTGGCCTACGTCGACGTGTTGAACAAGCTCGCTGCCGGCGTCGCCCGCCAGACGCCTCCCGTCGCCACGCCGTGACGAACGCCCTCCCGTCGACGCGCGACGCGCTCCGCGGGCGCCGTGTGGAGGTCTACGACACGACCCTGCGCGATGGCACGCAGGGCATCGGCGTCAGCTTCACCAGCGACGACAAGATCGCCGTGGCGCTGCGGCTCGACGCCTTCAAGGTCGACCTCATCGAGGGTGGCTGGCCGGGCTCGAACCCGCGCGACGTCGCGTTCTTCGAGCGCATGCTCGACGTCGAGTTGTCGCACGCGAGCCTGGCCGCCTTCGGCAGCACGCGGCGCAAGGACGCGCTGGTCGAGCACGATGCCAACCTGGCGGCGCTCCTGGCGGCACGCACCCCGGTCGTGACGCTGTTCGGCAAGTCCTGGACGCTGCACGTCCGTGAGGCGCTGGGCGCGAGCCTGGACCAGAACGTGGCGATGATCGGCTCGTCGGTGGCCTTCATGCGCGACCAGGGCCGCCGCGTGGTCTACGACGCCGAGCACTTCTACGACGGCTTCGCTGACGACCCGGACTACGCGCTCGCGACGCTGATCGCTGCCGCCGAGGCCGGCGCCGAGCGCCTGGTCCTGTGCGACACCAACGGCGGCCGACTACCGGAGGAGATCGCGGCGGCCACTCGCCGCGCGCGCGAGCACCTCGCGGCCGCGGGGGCACGGGTGCCGCTGGGCGTCCATCCGCACAACGACGCCGGGTTGGCCATCGCCAACGCCCTGGCGGCGCTGCGCGAGGGTGCGTCGCATGTGCAGGGGACGATCGGCGGCTACGGCGAGCGCTGCGGCAACCTCGACCTGCTCGGCCTGTTGCCGACCCTGGTCCTCAAGCTCGGCGCCGACCAGCCGCAACCGCTCATCGAGGCGACGGCGCTCGGCCGCTTCGTCGACGAGCGCGCCAACCTCGCCTCCAACCCGCGCGCGCCCTACGTCGGCGAGGGGGCGTTCGCCCACAAGGGCGGCATCCACGTGTCGGCCGTCAACCGCCGTCCCGATACCTACGAGCACGTTCCACCGGAGTCGGTCGGCAACACGCGCCGGGTGCTGCTGTCCGACCTGTCGGGCCGCGCCAACCTGGTCGCCAAGGCCGACGAGCTCGGCGACGGCGCCCTCGCCGACGAGGCCGCGACGCTGGTCGGTCGCCTGAAGGAGCTCGAGCACCTCGGTTACGCGTTCGAGGGTGCGGAGGCGTCGTTCCACCTGGTGGCGCGCAAGGTCCGCGGCGATCACCGCCCGTACTTCACCTTGCACGGCTACACCGTGATGATCGACAAGCGCGACGGCGACGGCGGGCCGCGCTGCGAGGCCAACGTGCGTGTGCAGGTGGGCGACGTCTTCGAGCACACGGCGGCGGATGGCGACGGCCCCGTCAACGCGCTCGACCGGGCCTTGCGCAAGGCGCTCGAGGGCTTCTACCCGAGCCTGCGCTCGCTCACGCTCACGGACTACAAGGTCCGGGTGCTGGCCGGGCCCGACACGGGGACCGCCAGCGTGGTGCGGGTGCACGTCGAGACCAGCGACGGCGAGCGCACCTGGGGGACCGTCGGTGCCCACACCAACATCATCGACGCGTCGTACCAGGCGCTGCTCGATGCGATCGACTCGAAGCTGCACGCCGACGGGGTGGTGCCGGGTGGACCGGTCGCCTTCGGTGCGGAGGCCGCGGCCGAGGCGCCCCTTCGAAGCTGAGGCGAAGCGGTCCATCGGCTGACGTTTCGGGCGTGCCAGAGGGTGCTTCCGGGCGGCGCGCCGTTTGACCGTCGGCGCGCCGCGCTGCTATCGTGCCGCCACGGCCGCCTGCCGCCCTCCCGGCGGCCGCCCGTGCCACAGACGGCCTTCGAAGGCCCGACCGCACGCCCCCCGGGGCCGCGGTCGCGGGCGTCGACCATCCGTCTCCGGAAGGGAACGCATGCGCCACTACTCCGACATCCGCCACCTCGCGTGGCCCCATGAGCGCGACGCCTGTGGCGTCGGCTTCATCGCGACGTGTCAAGGCACCCCCAGCCGCACCGTCTTGGATCATGCCCTGCGGGCGCTGCGCAAGCTGGCCCACCGTGGCGCCGTCTCGGCCGACGGACGCACCGGCGACGGCGCGGGCGTGCTCACGCAGCTGCCGCACGCCCTGCTGCGGCGCGAGCTCGACGCCGCCGGCATCGCGGTGGAGGCCGACGAGGACCTGGCGGTCGGGGTGTTCTTCGTCGCCAACGACGCGCCCTTCGAACGCATGTACGCCGCGATCGACGCGGAGATCGACGCCAGCCCGCTGCGGCGGCTGATGTGGCGCGACCCACCGCTCGACGACGGCGCCCTGGGTGAGCACGCGCTCGCCAAGCGGCCCATCATCCGACAGGTGCTGGTGGCGCGCCCGCCGGGCCTGGACGGCGCGGGCTTCGAGCGCTTGCTCTACCTGACCCGCAAGCGCATCGAGGCGCGGCTTCGTGACCTCGCCTTGGGGCGCGCCTACGTGCCCTCGTTCTCGAGCCGCACGATCGTCTACAAGGGGCTGATGGTGCCCGACCAGCTCTCGGTCTTCTACCGCGACCTGGCCGACCCCGACTACCGCACCCAACTCGCGGTCTTCCACCAGCGCTACAGCACCAACACCATGCCGCGCTGGTCGCTGGCGCAGCCGTTCCGCTTCCTGGCGCACAACGGCGAGATCAACACGCTGCAGGGCAACGTGAACTTCATGCGCTCGCGCGAGCCGGTGCTCGAGAGCAGCCTCTTCGGCGAGCACGTCCACGACCTGCTGCCGATCATCGAGCCAGGCGGCTCGGACTCGGCCGCGCTCGACAACGCGTTCGAGCTCTTGACGCAGGCGGGCCGCGACCCGCTGCATGCGCTCGCGATGCTCGTCCCCGAGGCGTACGAGGAGCGCGACGACGTCGATCCCGACCTGCGCGCCTTCTACGACTATCACGCCACGCTGATGGAGCCCTGGGACGGCCCGGCGGCGCTGGCGCTCTCCGATGGCCGCTTCGCGGTCGCGGGTTTGGATCGCAACGGGCTGCGTCCGCAGCGCTACTGGATCACCGAGAAGGGGCTCGTCATCGTCGGCTCGGAGGCGGGCCTGGTCGACATCGACGAGCGCGTCGTCGAGCGCGGACGGCTGGGCCCCGGCTCGATGCTGGCGGTCGACACGGCCACCGGCCGGGTGCTGACCAACGACGCCGTCAAGCGCGACCTGGCCACGCGGCGGCCGTACCGCGCCTGGGTGGGCGACTACCTGGTCGAGGCGCCCGAGCTCGGCGCCGACGAGGTCGCCGCGCGCGGGTGGGAGCGCGGTGCGCTGACGCGCACGCAGGCCTTGTTCGGGTACTCCCGCGAGGACTACGATCGGATCTTCGAGCCGATGGTGTTCGAGGGTGCGATCCCCTTGGGTTCGATGGGCGACGACACGCCGCTGGCGCTGCTCTCCGAGCAACCGCAGCCGCTCTACCGCTACTTCAAGCAGCGCTTCGCCCAGGTGACCAACCCGCCGATCGACCCGCTGCGCGAGCGCAGCGTGATGTCGCTCCACACCGTGATCGGTCCGCGCGGACCGCTGCTCGAAGAGGCGCCGCTCTCGGCACGGGTGCTGCGCTTCGAGTCGCCCGTGATCGACGAGGCGCGCTTCGCCTGGCTCAAGGAGCAGGGAGCGTTCCGTCCGCTCACCCTGTCGACCGTGTTCCCGGTCGCGGACGGTCCGGAGGCGCTTGCCACGGCGCTCGAGGAGGTCTGCGACCGGGCCGTGTCGGCGGTCCACGCGGGTCACGGCATCCTGATCCTGTCGGACCGGGACGTCGGCTCCGAGCACGCCCCGATCCCGATGCTGCTCGCGGCGTCGGCGGTGCATCAGCGCCTGCTGCAGGCCGGCTTGCGCACGCGCACGGCCCTGGTGTGCGACACGGGCGAGCCGCGCGAAGACCACCACATCGCCTGCTTGGTGAGCTACGGCGTCGCGTTGGTCCACCCCTACCTGGCGTTCGCCACCGCACGCGACGTCGTCCTGCAGGCCAAGCACGTGCCGGCGGGCTTCGACGCCGCCCGGGCGGTGCCGAACTACGTCGCCGCGCTCGAGAAGGGCGTGCTCAAGATCATGTCGAAGATGGGCATCTCGGCGATCTCGTCGTACCGCGGTGCGCAGGTCTTCGAGGCCGTCGGGGTCGACTCTGACGTGATCGAGCGCTACTTCACCGGCACGACCAGCCGCATCGGCGGCGTGGGCCTCGAGGCGATCGCCACCGACGCGTTGCGCCAGCACGCCGAGGCCTTCGGTGAGCACGCCGCCCTGCAGGACCGCGGTATCTACCGGTTCCGGAAGGCGGGCGAGTACCACGCGCTCAACCCGCTCGTCTTCAAGGCGCTCCACAAGGCGGTGCGCACCTCGGACGACGCCGCCTTCGACGAGTACGCCCGGTTGGTGGACGAACGCCGGCCGATCACCCTGCGCGATCTTCTCGAGACGGTGCCGGCCGGTCCGGTGGTGCCCTTGGACGAGGTGGAGGACGTCGCGACGATCGTCAGGCGCTTCTCGACCCAGGCCATGAGCCACGGCGCCGTGTCGCGCGAGACGCACGAGACGCTGGCGGTCGCGATGAACCGCCTCGGGGCTCAGAGCAACTCCGGCGAGGGCGGCGAGGACGAGGCGAGGTTCCGGCCCTACGAGCGCGACATGCCCGAGATGTCGAAGGGCGGCTGGTTCCCCAAGCGCGGCGATCACGGCAACAGCGCCATCAAGCAGGTCGCTTCCGGGCGCTTCGGCGTGACGGCGGAGTACCTGGTGTCCGCGCGCGAGATCGAGATCAAGATGGCGCAGGGCTCGAAGCCGGGCGAGGGCGGCCAGATCCCCGGTCACAAGGTCGACGCCGACATCGCCCGCATCCGCCGCAGCGTGCCGGGCGTGACGCTGATCTCGCCGCCACCGCATCACGACATCTACTCGATCGAGGACCTGGCGCAGCTGATCTACGACCTCAAGCGCGTCAACGCCGAGGCGCGGGTGTGCGTGAAGTTGGTGGCGACCTCCGGTGTCGGTACGATCGCGGCGGGCGTCGCGAAGGGCTACGCCGACGTGATCCAGGTGTCGGGTCACGACGGCGGCACCGGCGCGTCGCCGCTCTCCAGCGTCAAGCACGCCGGCGTCCCGTGGGAGCTCGGGCTCGCCGAGACGCAGCAGGTGCTGGTCGAGAACGGCCTGCGTGAGCGCGTGCTGCTGCGCGTCGATGGTGGCCTCAAGACCGGGCGCGACGTGGTGGTGGCGGCGCTGCTCGGTGCCGAGGCCTTCGGTTTCGGGACCGCGGCGCTGGTGGCGACGGGCTGCGCGATGATCCGCCAGTGCCACTTGAACACCTGCCCAGTCGGGATCGCCACGCAGCGTGAGGACCTGCGTGCCAAGTACCAGGGGGAGCCCGAGCACGTGGTGCGCTTCATGACCTACGTCGCGCAGCAGGTGCGGCTGCTGATGTCGCGCCTGGGCGTGCGCTCGCTCGACGAGCTGATCGGTCGCGTGGACCTGTTGCGCCCGCGCGAGGTGACGCTGCCGAAGTCCGCGCGCGTCGACCTGAGCGCGCTCCTGCGCGACCCCGACCCCAGCGGCACGGTCGCCCGTCGCCGCATGCAGCCGCGCAACAAGCGCCCCGAGCGTGAGCCGCTCGACGAGCAGCTCGTGCGCGACGCCGCGCCGGCGCTGGAGCGCGGCGTGAGCGTGGAGCGCGGCTACGCGATCAGCAACCGCGACCGCTCGCTCGGAGCCGCGCTGGCGGGGGCGGTGGCCCGCCTCCACGGCGACGCCGGGCTCGCACCCGGGACGGTCCGCTTCCGCTTCCGGGGCACCGCCGGCCAGAGCTTCGGCGCGTTCGTGGTGCGCGGGATCCGCCTCGAACTCGTGGGTGAGGCACAGGACTACGTCGGCAAGAGCATGTCGGGCGGCGAGCTCGTGGTTCGCCCGGCGCGTGGCGGGCCGCCCAGCGAACGCAGCGTGATCATCGGCAACACCGTGCTCTACGGCGCCACCGGCGGCGCGCTCTTCGCGGCCGGCCAGGCGGGCGAGCGGCTCGGCGTCCGCAACTCGGGTGCGTTGGCCGTCGTCGAGGGGTGCGGAGATCACGGCTGCGAGTACATGACGGGCGGCGTCGTCGCCGTGCTCGGCGTGACCGGTCGGAACTTCGGCGCGGGCATGTCGGGTGGTCTGGCGTACGTCTGGGACCCGTCCGGGCGACTGCCCGGGCGGTTGAACCCAGGCATGGTCGCACTGGAGTCGCTCGATGGCGTCGGAGCCGAGCACGTCGAGCTCTACCGGGAGCTGGTCGAGCGGCACGTCGCGCTCACGGGTTCGGCCCACGCCAGGCGGCTGCTCGAGGTGTGGCCGCGGACGGTGGCGAGCACCTGGTTGGTCGCGCCGCGCCCAGCGAGCGAGGACGCCGAAGCGCAACCGCTCGCGACCGGCGCCGTGGCCGAGCGGGCACTCGAACGCCTTCGCGACGCCGGCGACGCGCCAGCGGTGTTCGCCCGCGACTGAGCGTCAGTGCAAGCAGTGGACGACGCCGTCGAGGGCCGCGACCACGAGCGCGTCTCCGATCGGCAACGGCCCCGCCTGGATCGGGGCGTGGCTCACCTGATGCTGGCCGGCGGGGCGCCCGCTGGTGGCGTCGAAGGCGAGCACTGCGCCCCCTTCGGTCGCCACGTACACCACGCCCGCCGCGACGACCGGCGGCGCCGTCACGGGCGCCGCCAGGTCCGCGTTCCAGGCGTCGTCACCGCTCTTCAGCGTGAGCGCGTGCAGCCGTTCGCCCCACGAGGCCACGTAGACGTGCCCACCGGCCGCCGCCGGCGGCGCCCACACCTCGCCCTCGAGGTCGTAGCTCCAACGGACGTCGTGCGTCGCGATGTCGAACGCGTGGAGTTCGCCGGTGCGTGCCGTGAGCAGCAAGACGCCGTCGACGGCCACGGGTGGCGCGACGCTCGGTCCCACCTCGACCTTGAAGCGCCGGACGCCACGCTGTAGATCGACCGCATGGAGCCAGCCGTCGTCGTCGAAGACGAAGGCGTGGCCGCGGTGCAGGCACGCGGCCGTCGCCAGGGCGCGCCCCGCATCGAAGCGCCAGCGGGGCCGGGCCTGGTCGTCCCAGCGCTCCACGCGGCCATCGCGGCACGTCACCACGAGGTCGCTGCCGAGCCGGGCGATCCCCACCGCATCGACGTCGTCGCGCGTCCAGACGGGGCGTCCCTGGGGCCATGCGAACGCCGTCACGACACCGTCTCGCGTCGCGACGACCAAGCGCTCGTGCGCGAAGAGCGGCGCCGTGACGACTTCGTCGCTGAGTGCGAAGCGGGCGGTGACGCTGCCGTCGGAGGGATGCAGGATGGCCAGCTGGTCGCTCCGCTGACCGACGGCGATCCAACCAGCCGCGGCGCCGAGGCCGGCCGGCCACTGGGGTCCCTCGTCCAGCTGACGCTGCCAGCGCAGCTGCAACGGCCGCGTCGTCGCGGGCCCCCCGGGGTAGGTGCCGCGCAGGCCGGGCCCGGCTCGCGGGGACTCGGGCGCGCGCACGTGGTGCGCGCTCCGCAACGCGCGAAGGCGGGCGGCTACCGCCGCGGCCGAGGCGGGCCGGTCCTCGGGCCGCTTGGCGAGGAGCCCGTCGACGAGCTCGCCGAGCGCGATCGGCACGAGCGGGGCGAGTTCCACGACCGGCGTGGGGTTGCCGTAGACGTGCTGGTACAGCACGGCTTGGTCGTTGTCGGCGTCGAACGGCGCGCGTCCGGTGAGCGTGCGGTAGAGGACGGCCCCGAAGGCGTAGAGGTCGACGGGCGAGCCGATCGGAGCGCCGCCCGTGGCCTGTTCGGGCGCCATGTACTGCGGCGTGCCGAGGGTGAAACCGGTGCGGGTGAGCTCGCGCGACGACTCGGTCAGCCGCACCAGCCCGAAGTCCATCACTTTGGGATGGCCGCCGCGCGTCAACAGGATGTTGCGCGGCGTGAGGTCGCGGTGGACCATGCCGAGGCGGTGTACGTAGTCGAGCGCGTCAGCCACGGTGATCGCGGCGGCGAGGAGCGCCTCGACCGCCTCCGTGTCGCCGTCGTACGGTCCGAGGTCGGTGATCGGACCGCCCTCGACGAGCTCCATCGCGAAGTAGACGTGTTCGCCCTGACCGAGGTCGTAGATGGCCACGATGCCGGGATGGTTGAAGCGCGCCAGCGCGCGGATCTCACGGCGGAAGCGCTCTGCGTCGGTCTCGGTCAGGTGCGGTCTGAGGACCTTGAGCGCGACGGTGCGCTCCAGGCGCCGGTCGTGGGCCCGGAACACGTGCGCCATGCCGCCCTGGCCGAGTGGGCCCAGAACGTCGTAGCGGTCGTCGATGACCTCGCCGGGTTGGAACATCGCGGCGTCAGCCGTCGTCGAGCGACTTCAGCAGCTCCGGGTCGACCTGCCCTGACTCCACGGCGCGGTTGAGCATGGCGATGCCGAGGCGCACGACTTCCGACTTCGAGATCAGGCGCTCGGGGTTCGACAGCTGGTAGGCGGTCTTCGTGATGAGCGAATCCTGCTCCTCGCTGATCACCACCTGCAGACGCTTGCTCTTGTCGCGCTTCGGCACGATGGACCCTCCTGGTGAGGCATCATCGTAGCATGTGCGTGTCGAGCGCGTGACGCTTCGTGTTGACACGCATCACGATGCTTCTTACACTAGACATGCGCATCATGTGTAACTGCCACATGGTAGGCGCGAGGGGGCGTACCGGATGGACCGCGCGCGAGAGACCATGCACATCGAGGGCGGCCGCTCGCTGCACGGCACGTTGGGCGTCCACACCGCCAAGAACTCCGCCCTGTACCTGATCCTGGCGAGCCTGCTCAGCGACGAGCCGCTCGTGCTGCTCGACGTGCCGCGCCTCGCCGACGTGCTCGTCGAGCTCGAGCTGCTCGAGCACCTCGGCGCCGAGGTGCGCTGGGAGGGCCGCGAGCTGCGGCTCCACGCCCGCGAGGTGCAGCGCAGCAGCGCGCCCTACGCGCTGGTGAGCCGCATGCGGGCCAGCTTCGTCGCGATGGGTGCGCTCCTGGCCCGCACGGGCGAGGCGCGCATCTCGATGCCCGGTGGCTGCGCCTTCGGCCCTCGCCCCGTCGATCGCCACCTGACGGCGTTCCGAGCCCTCGGCATCGAGGTCGACGAGAGCGGCGGGGCCTTCGCGGCCCGTCGCACCGGACCGGTCCAGGGCACCGTCGCGTTCGAGGCCCCCACCGTCGGCGGCACCCAGAACGTGCTCCTGGCATCCGCCCTGGGCGAGGGCGACGTCACCATCGAGAACGCCGCCCTCGAGCCGGAGGTCGCCGACCTCGCGGCCCTGCTCAACGCCATGGGAGGGCGCGTCGAGGGCGCCGGCACCCCGGTGATCCAGGTCCAGGGGGTGCCGCGCCTCCACGGCGCCACCTTCCGGCCCATCCCCGATCGGATCGAGGCCGGCACCTTCATGCTCGCCGTGGCGGCGACGCGCGGCGACGTCGTGCTGCGCGACCTCCGCCCCACGCACGTCCAGGCGGTGCTCGACGCCCTCTCGCAGACCGGCGTGCGCGTCGTGGTCGAGAGCCCGGAGAGCGTCCGCATCGACGCCACCGGCGATCTGAACGCCACCGACGTCACGGCCACGGAGTACCCGGGCGTGCCGACCGACCTGCAGGCACCGTTCGGCGCGTACCTCGCGACGCTCCCCGGCGTGAGCGTGGTCCGCGACCGCGTCTACCCGGACCGGTACACGCACGTCGCGGAGCTGCAGCGCATGGGCGCGTCGCTGGAGCTGACCGATCGCACGCTGGTGATCCGCGGCGGGCAGCCGTTGCACGGCGCCGCCGTCCACGCCGCCGACATCAGGGCCGGCGGTGCGCTCGTGGTGGCGGCGCTGGCAGCACGCGGCACCTCGCAGGTCAGCGGCGTGGAGTTCATCGACCGCGGTTACGAACGCTTGGCGTCCCGGCTCGGCTCGCTCGGTGCCTCCGTCTCGCTCGAACGCGTCGGCGACTCCACGTCGGGTGCGTCCGTCGCGGCGGCGTCCTCGGCGGGTGCGTCCGCCGTGAGCGGATCCGCTGTGGACGCGTCTGCAGCGAACGCGTCGGGCCGAGGCGCTGGGAGCGCGAGCGGCGCGGGCGGGAACGCGGCGGTCTCGGCGACCCGCACGGACTGAGCCACGGCAGCGTCGACGGGCTCGGTGTCATCGGGCGCCGACGGCAGCTCGGAGTCGTCGATCAGCTCGACCTCGCCCGCCGGCGGCTCGGTCATCGTCGGCAGCGCCACCGTCACGTACCGGGCGGGTGGATCGTCGGCCGG
>SL_3KL_010_SEDDRAFT_10002365_pt1 | contig 17273 bp, 13 predicted proteins | sample SodLakKL_010_SED_2_FD_10381 | JGI IMG/M metagenome (IMG submission 10381) | reverse complement strand
GCCCACCGGCTGGTGCGCGGTGGTGCTTGGCGCCGTTACCCTGATGGCCGGCTGGGAGTGGACAGCATTGGCGGGCATGCGGCGCGACTCGGCGCGCTGGGCCTACCTGGCCCTGTTGACCCTGCTCCTGGCCTGGATCGGAGGTGGCATTGGTGCCGGCGTGACACTGCTGGTCCTGGTCGCCGGTCTGGCATGGTGGCTGTCGGCGGTGCCGCAGTTGATACGCTTCGGTAGCGGGCACGGACCCGCTGAGCCGATGAAGCCGGCGGTGGGTATCTGGGTCGGCCTGTTTGTGCTGGTACCCGCCTGGACCGGCCTGGTGTGGCTGCATACGCTGCCCGGCGGGCAGTGGCTGGTCGTGCTGGTTCTGGTGCTGATCTGGGCCGCGGACATCGGTGCCTATTTCAGCGGTCGTTCGTTGGGTCGTCACAGGCTTGCTCCGCGCATCAGCCCGGGCAAGACACTGGAAGGGGTGGCCGGCGGGCTGCTGCTGACGCTGGCGGCGGCATTTCTCATGCGCGAGTTGGCACCGCTTCCGGTTATATCCGGAACCGCTTTTTCCGCACTGGTCGTGCTGACGGTTATGGCTTCGATTTGCGGCGATCTCTACGAGAGCATGGTCAAACGACGTGCCGGCATGAAGGACAGTGGTACCCTGCTGCCCGGTCACGGCGGTATCCTTGACCGTATTGACAGCGTTACGGCGGCGGCCACGGTGTTTGCCGCGGGAATCTACTGGCTATGATCCGGAGTGTGCGTTCTCTAACTCTGCTTGGCGCCACGGGGTCGATTGGCAAGAGCACACTGGATGTCGTAGCCCGGCACCCTGATCGCTTCAGGATTCATGCCCTTACGGCGCATCGCAACAGTGAGCGGCTGATCAGCCTGTGTCTACGCATTGCGCCCCGCTTTGCCGTGGTCGAGGGCGGGGATGCGGCCCGCGAGGTGCAACGGGTGTTCCGGGCGGAGGGATGTCGCACCGAGGTGCTGGAGGGTCTGCAGGGGCTGTTGCAGGTGGCAACCGATCCGGAATCCGACACCGTTGTGGCAGGTATCGTCGGCGGTGCCGGTCTGTTGCCTACCTTGGCGGCAGTTCAGGCCGGCAAGCGCGTCTTGCTTGCCAACAAGGAGCCCTTGGTCATGGCAGGGTCCCTGTTCATGGATGCGGTACGCGAGAATGGTGCCGAGTTGCTGCCGCTGGACAGTGAACACAATGCGGTTTTCCAGTGCCTCCCGGGGAACTTTTCCCGGGACGGACTGACCGAACTCGGAGTACGCCGAATTTTGCTGACGGCGTCCGGCGGGCCCTTTCGTGACTTGCCTGTGGAGACACTGTCCGCGGTGACGCCTGATCAGGCCTGCGCTCATCCGAACTGGAGCATGGGTCGCAAGATATCGGTGGACTCCGCCACCATGATGAACAAGGGACTGGAACTGATCGAGGCCTGCCGGCTATTCGGTCTGCCGGGAAGCCGTGTGGAGGTAGTGGTGCATCCCCAGAGCGTCATTCATTCCATGGTCGAGTACGTGGACGGGTCGGTATTGGCGCAGCTGGGCAATCCGGACATGCGTACGCCCATTGCCCATGCGCTTGATTATCCGGCCCGCATCGAGTCCGGGGTCGAGCCGCTGGATCTGTTCCGCGTTGGGCGTCTGGACTTTCAGGCCGCCGATCAGGACCGCTTTCCTTGCCTGCGTCTGGCCTATGAAGCGCTTGCCGAAGGTGGCGGCGCCTGTATCGCCCTCAATGCCGCCAACGAAGTGGCGGTGGACGCCTTTCTCCAGGGGCGGCTCGGTTTCACGGACATTGCCGGACTGATTGCGGACACGGTGGAGGGCTTCGGTGCTTGCCCCGTGTCATCGGTCGACGACGTTCTCCTGGCTGACCGCGAAGCCCGGCGTCTTGCCGGAAGCTTGCTCGATGCGCTTGTGGGTGGTCACGCATGAGCGGAATCGGTACCAGCATCATCGCCTTCGTCGTGGCCATCGGCGTACTGGTGGCATTCCACGAGTACGGCCATTACTGGGTGGCGCGACGGCTGGGCGTGAAAGTCCTCCGTTACTCCATTGGTTTCGGCAAGCCCCTGGTCACGTGGGTGCGCGGTGCGGACCGTACTGAGTACTGCATTTCCGCAATCCCTCTGGGTGGTTACGTCAAAATGCTCGACGAGCGTGAAGGTGACGTGCCGGAGCAGGACCTGGACAGGGCCTTCAACCGGCAGGCGCTCTGGAAACGCACCGCCATCGTTGTCGCCGGCCCCGCGTTCAACTTCATTTTCGCCATTGTGGTCTACTGGCTGCTTTTCGTCGCGGGTACCACGGAATTGCGGCCCGTCATCGGTGAGGTGATTCCCGAATCGCCGGCGGCCGAGGCGGGGTTCGAATCGGGTGACGAGTTTCTTGCGGTGGGGGGGCGCCGGACGCCAACCTGGGACCGGGTCCTGATTTCCATGCTCGAAACCGGCATGCGGCGTGATGCCGTGGACGTGGATGTCCGTACCGAGACCGGAAGGGAGGTAACCCGGGGTCTGGATCTCTCGGCGGTGCCGACACTCGGCGATGATCCGGATCTGCTGCGTCTGGCGGGGTTCCGTCCCTGGCAGCCGCATATAAGCGCGGCGGTCGGTGAAACCGTACCGGGCGGCGCCGCGGAGGCGGCCGGGTTGCAGCCGGGCGATGTCGTGCTGGCCGTCGATGGGGAATCCGTGGAGAACTGGCAGGAGCTGGTGGAGGCCGTATCCGCCAGGGCCGGCCGGACCGTCGATCTCGATGTACGCGCAAATTCGCACACTCGCACCGTGTCCGTGGATCTGGCGGAGATGGGAAGCGATCGCGGAGTGCTCGGCGTTCGTCCCGATGTTCCCGAGGGACTATACGAGCACATGCGTCAGACCGTACGCTATGGGCCCATCGAGTCCATGGCGGAAGCGGTGAAGGGGACCTGGCAGGCGAGTGTGCTGACGTTGCGGGTGCTCTGGCGCATGGTGATCGGGGAAGCTTCGCTGAAGAATCTGAGTGGACCCATCAACATAGCGCAGTATGCGGGGGACACGGCTTCCACGGGGATCGTGCCGTTTCTCAAGTTTCTGGCCATTGTGAGTATCAGCCTGGGGGTGCTCAACCTGCTCCCTATCCCGATTCTGGACGGGGGGCATCTGATGTATTTCCTGGTGGAAGCAGTGAAGGGGAGTCCGCCGTCGGAAAAGGCCCAGCTGATTGGGCAGCAGGTGGGAATACTGATGTTGCTGCTGCTCATGACACTCGCCTTCTACAACGATATCGCCCGACTTCTGGGCTGACCAAGAATCGACAACTGTATGCGGAAACTGCTTCTCACGGTGCTGCTATGCCTGGTCTGGATGGCGCCTTTCCCCGTTCTCGCCTTCGAACCGTTCGTGGTCTCGGACATCCGCGTTGAGGGATTGAGACGCATCGCACCCGGAACGGTATTCAACTACCTGCCTGTTGAAGTCGACGACCGCATTGATGTCGAACGCTCGGCGGAGGCCATTCGCGCGCTTTACGCCACCGGTTTCTTCCACGATGTATCCCTGGAGCGGGACGGCAACGTTCTGGTGGTGAATGTGGTGGAGCGACCCGCGATTGCCCGGGTGGAGATCTTCGGCAACGACGCCATCCCCACGGACCCCCTGCAGGACGCGCTGCGCGAGATCGGGTTCACCGAGGGGGAAACCTTCAACCGCTCGCTGCTCGAGAACGTGGAACGGGAACTGGAGCGGCAGTATTTCGCCCGCGGCAATTACGACGTCAAGATATCCAGCACCGTGTCGCCCTTGCCGCGTAACCGTGTCGGCATCCGTATTGACGTCGATGAAGGTGCCGTCGCCCGTCTCCAGGAGATCAATTTCGTCGGCAACGAGGCGTTCAGCGACAAGGAACTCAATGCGCTCTTCGAACTCGGACCCAAGCCCTGGTATCTGCCGTTCTCCCGCCGTGACCGTTACTCCCGGGAGCGCCTCAGCGGCGATCTGGAAACTCTCCGGACGCACTATCTGAACCGCGGCTTTGCCGATTTCGCGGTGACCTCCACCCAGGTATCGCTGACACCGGACCGTCGTGGAATCTACATTACCGTCAACGTTTCCGAGGGCGAGCGCTACCGTATCGGAGACGTGAGACTGGCGGGCGACCTGGTCGTAGGCGAGGAGGAACTGCGAGAACTGCTGGTGGTGGAAGAGGGCGATACCTACTCCGATGCCAGGGTCACCGAGACGAGCGGAAACATCCGCGATCGGCTGGGCGTCGAGGGTTACGCCTTCGCCACCGTGAACGCGGTACCGGAGATGGATCGCGACGAGCGTATCGTCAATCTGGTGTTCTACGTCGACCCGGGTCAACGCGCCTACGTGCGACGGATCAATATCTATGGCAACTACCGCACGGACGATGAAGTCATCCGTCGCGAGATCCGCCAGATGGAGGGAGGTTGGTTCAGCAGCGAGAAGGTGGCGCTTTCGCGGACGCGCCTGAATCGTCTCGGCTTCTTCGAATCCGTGGAAGTGGACACGCCCCAGGTGCCGGGTCAGCCCGATCAACTGGACGTCAATTTCCGCGTCCGCGAAGGGTTGTCCGGCAGCCTGCAGGCCGGTATCGGTTACGGTAGCGGCCAGGGTCTCCTGCTGAACTTCTCGGTCTCGCAGGACAATGTGCTCGGCACCGGCGATCGCGCGGTGCTTGCCGCGAACAACAGCCGTTTCAGTCGGCTCTATCAGTTCACGTACACCCAGCGGTATTACACGGTGGACGGCGTATCGCGCTCCTTCTCGGCATTGCTGCGGGAGACGGATGCGGCAAGGCAACGGTTGTCCGACTACAGTCTGCGCACGGGCGCGCTGGATATCGGTTTCGGTATTCCGCTGAACGAGGAGGACCGGGTCCGAATTGATGTGGGACTCGAGGACCTGCGGTTGACCCTGCGGGACGATACTCCCCAGGAACTGCAGGACTTCGTTGACGAATTCGGCGATGATTACCTGAACTACAAGCTGGGTCTGAGCTGGAGCCGGATAACCACCGATCGACGCATTTTTCCGACCCGCGGGGGCAGCCAGTCCCTGGGCGCCGAGGTGGCGGTTCCCGGCAGCGACCTGCGTTACTACAAGCTCAGTTACAGCAACCGCCGCTATCTTCCGGTCACCGAAAACACATCTCTATCCGTGCTGGGACGGGTTGGTTACGGCGCCGGCTACGGCGATACCAGCGAATTGCCGTTCTTCCAGAACTTTTTCCTCGGTGGCGTCAACTCCGTGCGCGGTTACCGTGCCAGTTCGCTCGGCCCCCGCTTCGAGGAGGACGACCGCCCCAGAGGAGGCAACTTCCGGATGAATGCCAGCGTGGAGTATTTCTTCCCGGTGCCGTTCGTGGGCGGGGACTCGGTTCGCCTGTCAACGTTCGTCGATGCCGGCCAGGTGTACAACACCCGGGAAGAGAGCAGCATCGATCTCAACGAGTTGCGTTATTCGGCGGGCGTCGGCTTCACCTGGATGTCGCCAATTGGCGCATTGACAATGAGTTGGGCAAACCCGTTAAATGACGAGCGCGGAGACGAGCTGGATCGCTTCCAGTTCACGCTTGGCTCCTTCTTCTGAGTACGCGCGCACAGGCCCGGACCGCTACCGATCGTGGACAGCATGCTGAGACACCTTTCCCGTGCAGTAGTGTTGCCGGCTATTGTTGCCCTCATGCTTGTCGGTAGCCACGGGCTCGTGTTCGCCGACAGCAAGATCGGATTCGTGAACGCCGCCCGGGTTTCTTCCGAGGCACCCCAGGCTGAAGAGGCACGGGCGAAGCTGGAACGCGAATTCTCGCCCCGTGACCGGGAGATCGCGGAGCAGCAGTCGGAGATCCGGCGGATGGAGGAGCGACTGTCCCGCGAAGGGGCGGTGATGAGCGACGACGAGCAGCGCGAGTTGCAGCGCATGGTGGTGACGCGCAAGCGTGAGTTGCGCCGCGTGCAGGAAGAGTTTCGCGAGGATTTCAACCTGCGTCGCAACGAAGAGCTCGGTAGACTGCAACGCCGGATCGTGGACACCATCAATCAATTGGCCTCGGAAATGGAGTTTGATCTCATTCTGAGCGAGGGTGTCATTTACGCGAGCGAGAAGGTCGACCTGACAGATCGGGTGATCGACCGTCTGCGGGAGGACCACGAGGCGGGTCGCCGCTGACACGGAACGGTCGGCTGCCGGCTTAGTCCGGGGCAGTCTGTCCCGCGCTGGCTGCAGTGACGGCGGGATGCCATACAGCATGGAGGTATACGTGTCGCAGATCACACTGGCAGAGTTGGCCAGGGAGCTGGGCCTGCCCTATCGCGGTGACGGCGCCAGCGTCCTGGACCATATCGCCTCCCTGAAGGATGCGCGGCACGGCGCCCTGAGTTTTCTATCCCACCACAAGCATCGCCAGCACCTTGCCGAGACTCGTGCCGGTGCGGTGGTGCTGCACCCCGATCTGGCCGATTCCAGTCCGGTTCCCGTGCTTCTCTCGGAAAACCCCCACCTGTCCTTTGCCCTGGCGGCGCAGCGCCTGTGCAAGGCACGCGGAGAGCCCCCCGGGGTGCATCCCACGGCATGGATCCATCCCGATGCCAGCCTGGGCCGGGATGTGGCCATTGGAGCGCATGTGTACATTGGTCCCGGCACCCGCATCGGAGACGGGGTCAGCATCGGGCCGGGCTGCATCGTGGCCGAAAATGCAAGAATTGGCAGTTACACCCGCCTCGTTGCGCGCGTCACGATATGGGATGGTTGTATTATCGGTTCCCGCTGCCAGATCCATCCAGGCGCCGTCATCGGAGCCGATGGTTTCGGCTACGCCAATGACCAGGGGCGCTGGGAGAAGGTGCCGCAGGTGGGGCGGGTGGTGCTCGGCGACGATGTCGATGTGGGGTGCAACACGGCCATCGACCGCGGCGCCATGGGGGATACCCTGATCGGGGATGGCGTCAAGCTCGATAACCTGGTGCAGATCGGCCACAACGTCGAGATCGGCGAGCACACGATCATTGTTGCCTGTTCAGGCATAGCCGGCAGCACACGAATTGGAAAGCACTGCGCCATTGGGGGTGCGGTGGGCATGGCCGGGCACATCAGTATCGCCGACGGCGTCCAGATCACCGGCATGACACAGGTGACCAAGAGCCTTACCCAGCCCGGTATCTATTCTTCGGGAACGGGTGTGGAGCCGAACCGGCAGTGGCGCCGAAATGCGGCGCGTTTCCACCAACTGGATGACATGGCTCGCAGGCTGCGGCAGCTGGAGCAGCGGCTCAACGAAGACGGCGATGACGTCGACGTCTGATCAAGAAAAGAAGACGAAATATGGATATTCACTGGATACTCAAGCACCTGCCCCACCGATACCCGTTTCTGCTGGTGGACCGCGTGGTGGAAGCGGTTCCCGGCGAATACCTTGTTGCCGTGAAGAACGTTACCATCAACGAGCCTTTTTTCGAGGGTCACTTCCCGCAACGGCCGGTCATGCCCGGCGTGCTGATACTCGAGGCCATGGCACAGTCCTGCGGGCTGCTCGCGTTCGCCACCGATGGCGAGGCGCCCGGCAGCACCATCTTCTACCTCGTGGGCGTGGATAACGCGCGTTTCAAGCGGCCGGTGGAACCCGGCGACCAGGTCACCCTGGAATCGCGACTCGCCCGGCGAAAGCGCGGCATCTGGATGTTTGACGCGCGGGCAACAGTGGATCGCAAACTCGTAGCCGAAGCTGAGATCATGTGCACAATGCGGGATATGTCGTCTTGATTCACCCCACGGCCCTAGTCGATCCGGCGGCCCGGCTGGGTGCGAATGTGCGTGTAGGTCCGTATACCCTGATCGGGCCTGACGTGGACATCGGCGATGATTGCGTCATAGGTCCTCACGTCACGCTGCGGGGGCCGGCGCGACTGGGCAGGGAAAACCGGATCTATCAGTACGCGTCCGTAGGCGAGGAGCCCCAGGACAAGAAGTACGGTGGAGAGGCGACATGCCTTGAAATCGGCGATCGCAACACCATTCGCGAGTTCGTGACCATCCATCGCGGGACCGCGCAGGATCGCGGCGTTACCACCATTGGTGACGACAACTGGATCATGGCCTATGTCCATATTGCGCATGACTGCGTGATCGGTGACCGGACCGTGTTCGCCAATGGTGCTTCCCTGGCCGGGCATGTGCTGGTGGATCATGACGCGATCCTGGGCGGATTCACCCTCGTGCATCAATTCTGTCGCGTCGGTGCCCACGCGTTCACCTCCATGGGCAGCTGCGTCAAGCAGGACGTGCCTCCCTTCGTGACGGTTGCCGGCAATCCTGCCCAGCCACACGGAATCAATGCCGAAGGGCTCAAGCGCCGAAATTTTGGGCGAACCGAGATCCAGGCGATCCGCCGCGCCTACCGCAGCGTGTACAAGTCGGGACTGCGCCTGGAGCAGGCCATTGAGAACGTGGCGCACATCGCCGAAGCAACCCCTGCCGTGGAACCGTTGCTCCAGTTTCTGCGCGCGTCCGAACGCGGCATCGTTCGCTGAGGGCGGCCGGCATGCGCGTTGGCATCGTCGCCGGTGAGCTGTCGGGAGATCTGCTGGGCGCAGGCCTGATGCGTGAACTCAGGGCCCTGCATCCCGAGGTGGCGTTTGAAGGCATAGGCGGCGAGCGGATGCTGGCCGAGGGCGTGCAATCGTATTATCCGATGGAACGCCTGTCAGTGATGGGGCTGGTGGAGGTCCTGCGCCATCTGCCCGAATTATTGCGAATTCGCCGGGATCTCGTTCGTCGCATGCTGCGTGACCCGCCGGACGTGTTCATCGGCATCGACGCACCGGATTTCAATCTCGGTCTGGAACAACGGCTCCGGCAAGCGGGTATTCCAACGGTGCATTATGTCAGCCCCACGGTCTGGGCCTGGCGGCAGGGGCGGGTGAAGAAAATCCGGCGGGCCGTCGATCTGATGCTGAGCATCTTTCCCTTCGAGCGTGATTTCTTTGCCCGTCACGGCGTGCCGGTTACGTTTGTGGGTCACCCGCTGGCGGACGAGATACCGCTTGACCCTGATCGTGAGGCGGGGCGGCGGGCGTTGGATCTCCCACCGCCTCCGGCCCTGGTCGTCGCCATACTCCCGGGCAGCCGCATGAGCGAGGCGCAGGCACTCGGCCCGGTGTTCCTCGACACCGCCGCCTGGCTCCGGCAGCAGCGGCCCTCGGTGCGGTTCATCCTGCCCTGCGCAACGGAGCGCATCCGGGCCTATCTGGAATCCATTCTGGCCGCTCAACACGCCGACTTGCCGGTGCAACTGGTATCGGGCCGGGCGCGGGAATGCATGACGGCGGCCAACGCCGTGTTGCTCGCATCCGGTACCGCAACCCTGGAGACCATGCTGCATCAGCGGCCGATGGTGGTTGCCTACAGGGTATCGGCCCTGACGGGGTGGCTCGCCAGGCGTCTGATCAAGGTGCCGTATTTCGCCATGCCCAACCTGATAGCAGGTCGCAAGCTGGTGGACGAGTTCGCCCAGGACGACGCGAAGGTGGACACGCTCGGACCCGCAATGCTTCGATTGCTCGATGATGTTGAAGAGCGAAAGGCCCTGATGGAGGCGTTCCGTGCAATGCACGAACAGCTCAGGTGCAATGCCGACCACGAGGCCGCAGCCGCTGTAGTCCGCTTGCTGGAGCAACGTCACTGATGCGCGTGGAATGGGGCGGTCGTTATCTCGACGCGCGCATCTCCGGTGCATCAATCGCCGGTGTGGACGAGGCCGGCAGGGGACCGCTGGCTGGTCCCGTGGTTGCCGCGGCCGTGATTCTCGACCCCGCGTGCGGTGTTTCCGGCATCGGTGATTCCAAGCGATTGACGGCGCGACGGCGGGAATCCCTGGCGAGGACCCTGAGAGAGCGGTCGCTGGCGTGGGCGGTGGCGTGGGCTACAGCCGGGGAAATCGACGCCATGAATATCCTGCAGGCGTCCATGCTTGCCATGCGTCGGGCGCTGGAAGCCCTGCCAGTGCCCGCGACCAGTGCGCTGATCGACGGCAATTGCTGCCCGCAGGGGTTGCCGTGCTCGGCGGAAGCCGTGGTCGGTGGAGATGGTTCCGTGGAGGTCATCGGCGCCGCGTCGATCCTCGCCAAAGTGGCACGGGATGCCGACATGCTCGTGCTCCATGATCGCTATCCGGACTATGGCTTCGACCGTCACAAGGGCTATCCGACGCCGCAGCATGTGGCGGCGCTGAGACGTTACGGGCCAACCCCGGAGCATCGGCTGAGCTTTGCCCCGGTCAGGGAGGCGGCATCACGGGCGACGTGATGCCTTCCCCCATCGGTCCGCACCGAGTTCTTGCCGCGCCGATCGAGGCTGAACGCACTCCCCCTATTCAGCCGCCTTGCGTATCACCTCGACGATCCTGGCGATCTGGTCATCGCCCAGTTCCGGGAACATCGGCAGTGACAGGCAGCGTCGCGACACGTCCTCGGTCACGGGAAGCGACAAATGGCCGTGCCGTTTCCTGAATACTTCCTGCTGGTGAAGCGGTATGGGGTAGTAGACGGCGCAGCCGATCTGCTCCGCCTGCAGGGCCTTGACGATGGCGTCGCGGCAGTCCGACAGCAGCGTGTACTGGTGGTAGACATGCTGACCCGCCGGATCCTCCCAGGGTGTGATGATTCCGGGTACATCCTTCAGCGCGTCGTTGTAGGCCCGGGCTGCCCGGCGCCTGCCGTCGTTGTAACGGTCTATGCGACGAAGCTTTGCGCGCAGTATCACGGCCTGCATCTCGTCCAGGCGGCTGTTGTAACCGATCACGTGATGGTGATAGCGCTCGCGGCTGCCGTGGTTGCGCAGTACCTTCAGTTCCTCCGCAATCGTGGGAGAGCCGGTGGCGACCAGGCCGCCGTCGCCGTAGCAGCCCAGGTTCTTGCTCGGAAAGAAACTGTAGCATCCCGCCGCTCCGAAACTTCCCGTTTGCCCGCCATCGCGGGTCGCGCCCCAGGACTGGGCGCAGTCCTCGATGAGCAACAGGCCATGGTTGTCTGCAAGCTTCCGNAGCGCGGGCATGTNCACCGCCTGACCGAACAGGTGCACCGGCATGACCGCGCGCGTGCGCTCGGTTATAGCCGCGGCCACTCGCTCCAGGTCGAGGTTGAAGCTGCGCGGGTCGATATCGACGAATACCGGGGTGGCGCCGACATAGCAGATGGCCTCGGCGGTGGCAATGAACGTGAACGGGGTGGTGATCACCTCGTCACCCGGGCCGATGCCGGTGGCCGCCAGCGCCAGGTGAAGCGCGTCTGTCCCCGAGGCACAGGCCACTGCGTGATCCACGCCGAGGTACCTGGCGGCTTCCTGTTCGAACGCCTTCACGTTGGGACCCAGGATGAACTGGGCGCTATCGAGGACTTCGGCGAGTGCCTGATCGATTTCCGGACGCAGATCCGCGTACTGGGCCTTCAGGTCGACCATCGGAATCATTTTTCAAACCCCTCCTTGCAAACTACGCATCCGGTGCCGCCTGTCCGGGCAGCGGATTTTCCCGTAACTGGCGGCCGATTTCGATTGCCGTGGCCAGTGCCCGCATCCCGTCCTCACCGCTGACGATGGGCCGCTCTCCGCGACGGATGCTGCCCAGGAAGGCCTTGATCTCGCTCATCAGCGCATCGCCGGAATCGAATGCCACCTGTTCGCTGTGTATGTCGGGGATGCCGGGATGCGTCTCGCCCTCGCCCTTTCGGCGTACGTCCAGGCTGCGGTTCTGGAAATCAAGCGCGATATAGGCGTTGGATTGAAACAGGCGCATCTTGCGTTCGCTCTTGAGGCTGACGCGGCTGGCGGTGACGTTGGCGACGCAGCCGTTGTCGAACTGGATGCGGGCGTTGGCGATGTCGATGTCGTTGGAAATCACCGGAACCCCGTTGGCGTCGATGCGTGTCACCGGACGCCCCACCAGGTTGAGGATGATGTCGATATCGTGAATCATCAGGTCCAGCACCACGCTTACGTCGGCGCCGCGGGGATTGAACGGAGCAAGCCTATGGGATTCGATGAACATCGGTTCCGTCACCATCTCCGACAGTGCAAGCACCGCGGGGTTGAAACGTTCCAGGTGGCCCACCTGCAGCCGCAGATCGCGGGCGCTGGCAAGATCAACGAGTTCGGCGGCCTCTGCGGTGGTGACCGTGATGGGTTTCTCCACCAGCACGTGGATGCCGGCTGTGAGCATGTCCATGGCCACAGCATGGTGCAGCCGTGTCGGTACCACGATGCTGACGGCATCAACGCGCCCCGCCAGGTCGGCATGACTACTCAGCGCCTGGCAGCCGAGCCGCTTCGCCGTTTCGTTGGCCCGGCCCATATCCGCATCGACCACGGCTACCAGTTCCGTGTCGGGGAGGGCGGCGTACTTTTCGGCGTGAAACCGGCCCAGATAACCGGTTCCGATAACGGCGGCGCGCAGTGGTTTCATCGAGTCAGGCCTCGCTTGCTTCCACGGATGAAAGTCACCAGGTCGGCAATCCTTTGGCAGGTCAGCTCGGGAGCGGCCTCTATGGCCTGCAACGCCTGCTCCAGACGGAGCCCGGAATCGAACAGCAGGCGGTATGCATGGCGGATCTGGCTGATTTCCTCGGCGCTGAAACCGTTGCGTTTCAGGCCGCGGCGGTTAAGACCGTACAGTCTGGCGTGATTGCCCGAGGCCATGGCATAGGGAGGAATGTCCATGGGCGCCATGGTGCCGCCCCCGAGCATGGCGTGGCTACCGATCCGGGCGAACTGGTGAATGGCGCAAAGCCCGGCGATATTGACATGATCGCCAACCGTGACATGACCTGCCAGCGTGGCCCCGTTGGCCATGGTGACATGGTTGCCGACGATGCAGTCGTGACCGATATGGGCATAGGCCATGATGTAGTTGTCGTCGCCAACCCGTGTCACCCAGGTATCCTTGGTGGTGGCACGGTGGATGGTGACGAACTCGCGCAGCACATTGCGCTCACCGATTTCGAGCCTGGTCGGTTCGCCGGCGTAGCCGCGATCCTGGGGTGGGCCACCAAGCACCGCATGGGCGGCAACGCTGTTGCCGCGGCCCATGGTCATGGGGCCCTGGAGCACTGCATGGGGTCCGATCTCGCAGTCGTCACCGATCCGCACACCGGCGCCGATTACGGCATGGGCATCCACGCGAACGCGCTCGCCGAGGTACGCATCGGGGTCTACGGTGGCCGTGTCATGAATCATGGATCGCGGGTCCGGTCCCCGCCGCGGTTACCGGAGCAATTGGCCGGTTCCTGTGACGGAGCGGGTTGTTCATAATACCTGCCACCAACGCGCGGTTGCTTCCCCGGCTCCGGCGGCGCTGCAACCGGCAAGGATGAAGCAAGGCCACTACGAAGTCGAGCATGCCCACAGCATTCGTACATCTGAATCTGCATACCGAGTTCTCGCTTGTGGACGGCATTGTCCGCATCAGGCCGCTGATGCGCACGTTGGCGGAACAGGGAATGCCGGCAGTCGCCATCACCGACCAGGCCAATCTGTACGGGATGGTGAAGTTTTATCGCGCGGCGCTCGCGGCAGGGATCAAGCCCATCGTGGGCGCGGATCTGTGGGTGGATGATCCGGAGTTGCCCCTGGGCCGCTCACGGATAACGGCCCTGGTCCGCAATACCTCCGGTTACACGACACTCACCCGGCTCATCTCGCGCAGTTACCTGGAGGGTCAGCAGGGCGATCGCCCGACGGTATCCCGGGACTGGTTGCGCGAGGACCACGAGGGCCTGATCGTCCTCTCCGGGGCCCGGGAGGGCGACGTGGGCCAGACGCTGCTTGCCGGCGACACGGAAGCGGCGGCAAGACGGCTCGATTTCTGGCTCCGGTTATTGCCGGATGATTACTACCTGGAATTGCAGCGAACCGGGCGGGCCGGGGACGAGGATCACCTCCATGCGGCGGTTGCACTGGCTGCCGAGCGGCAGGCGCCGGTGGTCGCGACCAACGCCGTGCGCTTCCTCCGACCCGAGGATTTCGACGCCCACGAGGCCCGTGTCTGCATTCATGAGGGACGTACCCTTGCCGACCCTCGTCGGCCAAGAAACTACAGCGATCAACAGTACCTGCGCAGCGCTACCGAGATGGCGGAGCTGTTTTCCGATATCCCGGAAGCGATCGAGAACACGCTGGAAATCGCCCGTCGCTGCAACCTGGATATCCGTCTGGGCGAGAACTTCCTCCCCGAGTTTCCCGTACCTGACGGCCTGACCATCGACGAGTACCTGCGCCGCGAGGCCCATGCCGGGCTTGAACGTCGCCTGCGAAAACCGGCCGCCACCCAGGCAGACAACGTCACGGAAACGCATGAGCAGTACGTGGAGCGGCTCAACCAAGAGCTGGACGTGATAATCCAGATGGGCTTCCCCGGCTACTTCCTGATCGTGGCCGACTTCATCCGTTGGGCCAAGGAGAACGGTATACCGGTGGGTCCGGGACGTGGTTCGGGTGCCGGCTCCCTGGTCGCCTACGCACTGGACATCACCGACCTGGACCCTCTGCGCTACGACCTCCTGTTCGAGCGCTTTCTCAATCCGGAACGCGTGTCCATGCCGGATTTCGATATCGATTTCTGCATGGAAGGGCGTGATCGCGTCATCGATTACGTGGCCGCCAAGTACGGCCGCGAAAAGGTGTCCCAGATCTGTACTCACGGCACCATGGCTGCGCGTGCCGTGGTGCGCGACGTGGGCCGCGTGCTCGGCCACCCCTATGGCTTTGTCGACCGCATTGCCAAGCTGATTCCCTTCGAAATCGGCATGACACTGGACAAGGCGCTGGAACAGGAGCCCGATCTCCGCGAGCTGTATGAAAACGACGAGGACATCGCCACGCTGCTGGACCTGGCCATGAAGCTGGAGGGGCTTGCGCGCAATGTCGGCAAGCACGCCGGCGGGGTGGTGATCGCGCCATCGGCGCTAACCGATTTCTCGCCGCTCTACTGCGAACCGTCCGGAGCCTCGCTGGCCACCCAGTACGACAAGGATGACGTCGAGGCCGTGGGGCTGGTGAAGTTCGATTTTCTCGGGCTGCGCACGCTCACGATCATCGACTGGACCGTGAAGGCGGTGAACGCGATACGCGAGGAGCGGGGCGAACCCGCCCTGGACATTGCCGATGTTCCGCTGGATGACCGACAGACTTTCGCTCTGCTCAAACGCTGTGCGACAACGGCCGTCTTTCAGCTCGAATCCCGGGGCATGAAGGATCTGATCCGGCGGCTGCAGCCGGACTCCTTCGAGGACATCATCGCGCTGGTGGCGCTGTTCCGGCCGGGTCCGTTGCAATCTGGCATGGTGGACGATTTCATCGATCGCAAGCAGGGACGGGCGGCGGTCGCCTATCCGAACCGCGAACTCCACCATCAGGACCTGGAACCCGTCCTGCGCCCGACCTACGGCGTCATTCTCTACCAGGAGCAGGTTCAGCGCATTGCACAGGTACTGGCTGGTTACTCCCTGGGGGGTGCCGATCTCCTGCGCCGCGCCATGGGCAAGAAGAAACCGGAGGAGATGGCCAAGCAGCGGGAAATTTTCCTCAAGGGAGCAACCGGACGGGGGCTCAGCGAGGCCCATGCCGCCGGTATTTTCGACCTCATGGAGAAGTTTGCCGGTTACGGCTTCAACAAGTCGCACTCGGCAGCCTATGCACTGCTTTCCTACCAGACCGCCTGGCTCAAGACCCACTATCCCGCGCCGTTCATGGCCGCCGTACTGTCCTCGGACATGGATCACACGGACAAGGTGGTAACGCTGATAGAGGAATGCCGGGACATGGGGCTCACCGTGCTGCCGCCGGACATCAACCGCTCCGGGTTCCGTTTCCGCGCCGCGGACGAGACCACGGTGGTCTACGGAATGGGGGCGGTGAAGGGTGTGGGACAGGCCGCCATCGAAGCCGTGGTCTCCGAGCGTGAGACAAATGGTGAATTCACGGGCATCTTCGATCTCTGCCGCCGGATTGATGTCCGCCGGCTGAACCGCCGCGTGATGGAGGCACTGGTTCGTGCCGGATGCCTGGACAGCATCGGTACCAATCGCGCCACCCTGATGTCCCAGGTCGGTCCCGCCCTCAAGGCCGCGGAGCAGCGCGTCCGTGATGCCGAGATCGGGCAGAACGACATGTTCGGGCTGGAAGCCGCCACGCCCGCCGAGGACGCGGCCGGGAGCTGCCAGCCCGCCTTGCCGGAATGGGACGACGACGAACGACTGCAGGCGGAAAAGGAAACGCTGGGACTGTATCTCACCGGCCACCCCATCAGCCGCTACGAGAAAGAGCTGGAGCGCGTGGTTACGGGGCGCATCAACACGCTCATTTCCGGAGGCGGAGCCGGCGACGAATCCGGAGCCGGGCGTGCCGGTGCGGAAAAACGGGTGATCGCCGCCGGGCTTGTGATGTCCATACGCGTACGTAACACCCAGTCCGGCAACCGCATTGCGATGCTGCTGCTGGACGACCGCACCGGGCGGATCGAGGTGACCCTGTTCACCGAGGCGTTCCGCAAGTTCGGGCATCTCGTCAACAAGGATCAATTGCTGGTGGTGGAGGGCAACCTGGGGTTCGACGATTTCTCTGACGGCTGGCGCATCAACGCCGATCGGGTGCTGGACATAGGCGAAGTACGTGAGGCCTACGCCAAGCGCCTGGTGATGCGGATGGATCGGCAACAGCTTGCCAATGGTCACCTGGATTCGCTACGGCAGACCCTGGCACCGTTCCGCGACGGTCGTTGCCCCGTCTGGCTTGAGTACACGGCAGAGGGCGCCAGTGCCGTGCTGCGTTTTGGCGACGCCTGGCGGGTGCGGCCTACCGACGAACTTATCCAGCGGCTCGACGATCTGTTGGCGGGTGCGGCCTACCGACGAACTTATCCAGCGGCTCGACGATCTGTCCGGCGAGGGAGCGGTGCGGGTGGAATACTAGCCCGCATATCTGACCGTCGTTCGTCGCGAGGGCGCCGCGCATCCCTGACAACGCTTGCCAGATGGCCGGGCACTGGATAGGGTACGCGTCTTGACCGGAAGCAGGAGCTGACGGGCCTGGTGCCGGGTTTTTCCACCCCGGTACGAGGCGGACTGGCGGTAATTCATGAACCTCAATTTTCTGGAATTCGAACGGCCGATTGCGGAACTCGAGGCGAAGATCGAGGAGCTTCGTTTCGTCGGTGATGACAACGATCTCAACATCACCGAGGAGATCCAGCGCCTTCGCAACAAGAGCGAC
>SL_3KL_010_SEDDRAFT_10002364_pt1 | contig 17275 bp, 14 predicted proteins | sample SodLakKL_010_SED_2_FD_10381 | JGI IMG/M metagenome (IMG submission 10381) | reverse complement strand
AGGCCTTGGCGGAGCCTGTCCGACAGCGGCTGGCGGCAGGGGTCGACGTAGCGTGGGAGGTGCATCTCCTGGAGGAGGCCCTGGCCCGGGCCCACCGGCTCTTCACTGAGGCGGCGCAGCACCAGGCCATGACACGAGTGTCCCTTTCGGCTCGGGTGGGACGGTGCGTCCGACCCTCCCCCATCACCACCGCAGCGGAGCACTGGCGTCCTCCAGAGCTGGCCGATGGACAGCTCGTCGCATCGTCGAGTCCCACCGTGATACGACTGCGGAGCCAGGTCGATGCACAGGAGGCTCGCGCACAGGCAGAGGACCAGCGGGATCGATGGCAACTCCGGCTCCTCGGAACCACGGGACCGACCCGCTCGCGGGCCTTCGACGATTCCGTTGAGACCGAGTACCTGATTGGGATCAGCGGGAGTTGGCGCCCAGATCTGGCTGGGGTGCAGGGGAGGTCCGCAGATGCGGAGAGGGCCCGTGCCGGTGCACTCCGGGCGGAAGCAGAGAGTTTGAAACAGGGGATCGAAGGAGAGTTGTCCGAACTGGCTGTGGTCCTGGAACACGCCACGGATCGAGCACTTCAGCTCGCCCTGGAGGTGGAACGAACGGAGGAACGCCTTGAGATCGCCCTTCTCCGGTGGCGGGAGGGCGTGGACCGGTGGACGGAGGTGACCCAGGCATCGGAGCGACTGCAGGAAGCCCGGCTCCTCCAGATCGAACTGAGACGGGAGATGACCCTTTCCCTTCTGCGTTGGGGCGAGCTCGCCGGGGATCTGGCGCCTGTCCCGGTCTGGCTCGGGCAGGAAGGAACGCGATGAGACTGCCCTGTAGGGATTGCCGGAAGGGGCCGCCGCGGCTGTTCCCTGTCCCAGGGGCTCTGGTGATCGCCCTCCTTCCCGCCTGTGGCTCGGGGGATGGGGACGGGTCACCCGAGGCTCCGCGACCCACCGCCGTGAGCGTCCAGACCCTGGAGGTCCAGGAGGTGGAGTTGGAACGCCACTGGACCGGTCGACTGGAACCCCTGCGCACCCTATCGGTGCAGGCGCCCCAGGAGGGTCGGGTAGCCCAGGTCTTGGTGCGGGATGGGGATCAGGTCCGCTATGGAGAGGTGCTCCTTCAACTGGAAGGACCGGATCTCCAGGCCCGCCGTTCCGTCCTGGAGCAGCGCCGGATCCAGCTGGAAGAGGAAATGACCCGCTGGCGGCGCCTCGGCGAAGCAGGGGCCGCGGGTCCCGGGGAGGTGGCCGCCGCCAACCTCCGATTCCTGGAGGTACAGGAGGAAGCGGCCGCGTTGGATGCGACCATGGAAACCTATGTGATCCGATCCCCCACCGCCGGACAGGTGTATGGCTCCACGGTGTCTCCCGGGTCCAGTGTGGAGGCCGGCCAGGTCCTGCTGGAGGTGGACGACGAGTCGTCCATGGGTGTTCGGCTCGTGGTGGCTGCCGGCGAGACGGAGTTCCTGGAAAGCCTGGAGCGACTCCTCCTCCGGGACGACCGTGGAAACGAACTTTCCGTGGAACGGATCGCCTTTGCCTCGGACGTCCACCCCTCGTTCGTACGGGCTGACCTCTATCTTCAAGAAGACGGATATCTCCAAGAAGACGGAGCACGGAGCCGGAGGGGGGTGACCGTAACCTACCTGGCCTCCGAGCAACTCCTCCTCGTTCCCTGGACCGCCGTGGCCAGCGACGGGGACAGGACCTGGGTGGCGCGGGTCGCGGACGGAGACCCCCCCACCGTGGAACGGGTGGCGGTGGAACTGGGCCGGGCACACCCTGATGGCATCGAGGTTTTGGGCGGCCTGGTTCCGGGAGATCGGGTGATCCGGTACGAGCCCCGGTCCCACCCCGAGGGAAGGCAGATCGATCCCAGGGAGGGCGATGCCACCTCCCCCCCGGGGGGGTCCACCGCGGAGTCGCCGCCATCTACTGGAATGGCATCCACTGGGGAAGGGGCAGGGCGTTGAGCCCCGGGGAAGGAGAGCCGATCCACACGGGAGGGCCGGGTCCCCGGGGGCTCCTCCTCCTCCTGCTGGGGGCCCTTTCCGAGCGGCGTGTCGCCATGGGGGCCATTGCCGGCGCCACGGTGATCCTTGCGGTGGTGGCCCTTTCACAGATGCCCCTCCAGCTTCTCCCGGAGATCCGCTATCCCCAGATCCGGGTGATCAGCGACATCCCGGGCCAGACGTCCCGGGTCATCGAGGAGAGTGTCAACGAACCCATCGAAGCCGCGCTGGAGGGGACGCCCGGGATCGTTCAGATGGAGAGTCGCTCCGGGGACGGCCGAAGTTACATCGACCTCTTCTTCGCCCCGGGCTACGACCTGGACCGAGCACTCCGGGACGCGACCCAAGCGGTGCAGCGGGCCCTCCCCCAGATGCCTGCGGGCTTCCCCGAACCCCGGATCTTCGCCGTCTCCACGATGGAGGACCCGGTCCTCCAGTTCGCCTTCGGCTCCTCCACCCTTCCAGTTGCGGAGATCCGGCAGCGGCTGCGAGGGAGTGTCCTGCCCCGCCTCCGGGCCGTTGAGGGAGTGGAGGCCGTCTACATCGGTCGGGAGGAGGACCCGGAACTCGCGGTGGACGTGGATCCGGTGCGCCAGGCTGCGGCGGGCATCTCCCTGGATGCCGTCGAAGCCGTCCTCTTCCAGGCCACGGCACCACCCCCCAGTTCCCCCATGCGTACCCCCTCCTTCGAGGGGATCGTGGTTCTCGGTGAAATNGGCTGGGACCCCCGATGGCTGGANNCNCAACCGATTCCCGTGTCGGGCACCTCCCACGCGGTCCCCCTTGGGAGCTTCGCGAGCGTCTACCGCACCGCCTCGGAAGAACGGCTTCACACCCGACTGAACCAGGAGCCGGCGGTCCTGGTTTCGGTACATCGATCCCCGAACGCCCACTCCCTTCGTATGGCCCGCGACGCCAGGGCCGTGGTGGAGGAACTGGGATCCAGTTCGGTGCTTTCCGGGATTGAGGGCTCGGTCCTGTTCGACGACTCGGTGGTGACCCGCAGCGCCGTGTGGAGCGTCGTGACCGCAGCGGTGGGAGGGGCGCTCCTGGCCATGCTCCTTCTCTTCTTCACCCTTCGCCACCCGCGAAACACGCCCCTGGTGGCCATGGTGGTGGGTGCCAGCATGGCCTCGACCGTGGTGGTGCTCTTCGCCATGGGCCAGACCCTGAACCTCCTCACCCTGGCGGGCCTCCTCCTCTCGGTCGGCCTCGGGCTCGACTACGCCATCATCTACTTCGACCGCCTGGATCGCCTGGAACGGATCCCGTCGGGCGACCGACCGGGAGGGATGGACGCTCCTTCCGCCCCGCCCCACCTCCTGGCCATGGTCCAGGTGGTGGGCCCCCTCCTGGGCGCTCTCCTCACCACCCTCGCCGCTGTCCTCCCCTTTCTCCTGGTGCAGGGGATGGTGGCACTGCTCTTCCGTCCCCTGATCTGGACGGTGGTGATCGCCGCCATCTTCTCCTTCCTCTTTGCCATGATCCTCCTCCCCACGTTCAGCCGTGGATCCGGTTCCGGGGAGCGTGTGGAGGCGGAGCCCGGCCGTGTCCGGAGGAGAGGATTCTCCGGCCCGGGGGAAGAGCTTCCCGGATGGTGGACTCGGCTCCAGCGTCCCTCTGTGATCTGGGGAACGGTGGCGGTGGCGGGGCTCGGTCTGTTCCTGGGGGGACGTGCCCTACCCTTCGAGGTTCTCCCCGTCGTGGATGACGGGTTCGTGGAGGCGCGTCTGACCCACCCGGCGGGCATCCCGACGCAAGAGATGGATGCCCTGGCCCGGCGAGCGGAGGCGGCACTGGCGGACCTTCCCGGTACGGACGCCCTTTTCACGACCGTCGGGGGATATTTTCGGGAGGGCCTTCCCGCGTATCGCCCCGGGACGACGGATTTCATGGTCCGGGTGACGACGCAGGAGGGAGGCGGATCCTCCCAGGACTGGGCTGAGCGGGCCCGCTCAGCGTTGGGCGCCCTGGACATCCCCAGCCTTCGGGTCTCCGTCACACCGCCCCGGATCCGGGGGGTCCAGACCCGCCTTTCCGAAGCCGACCTCATCGTGGTCCTCACCCGGGAGGACGGGAACCTCCTGGCCCTGAATGAGTTGGAAAGCCGAATCGTGGAGGTGATGCAAGGGGTTCCGGGGCTTCTGGATGTCCAACGGGAACGGGCAGGGGTGAGTCCCCGGTGGATGGCGACACCCCGCTACGATCTCCTGGCCGCCAACGGAGTCTCTCCTGAAGCTCTGAGCCAGACCGTCGCCTACGCCCTGGAAGGGCGGGTCATCCGACAACGCATGATGAACGGCGAGCCCCTGGTCCTCCGAACACGATACGACCGACGGAACGCCGGTGGCCCCCATCACCTGGAATCCTCCCGGGTCGCGGTTCCCGGCGTCGGAGATGTGCAACTGGGGGACCTGGTGNATTTCCGGCTCATCGAGGAGCCCACCCACATCGAGCGGAGAGAGGGGCAGAGGGTCGTTCGGGTCTCGAGTCAGTTCGACCCCGCAGGGCCGGGACCGGGAGCGGTGGCGCGTTCCGTGGAACAGGCCCTGGCGGAGGCCGACCTCCCCGTTGGAGTCAGTTGGTGGCTCGAGGGCGAGTTGGACGCACTCCAGGAAACCAGTCGGACATTCGCCATCTCCCTTGGGCTGGCCCTGGTCATGGTGCTGACCCTCCTCCTCATCCAGTACAGCTCGCTCCCCTTCGCCCTGGCCGGGCTGATCACCATCCCCCTGAGCGGGGTGGGCACACTCCTCCTCCTGGCCGCCCTGGGCCGACCCCTGGATGCCATGGTGCTGGCAGGACTCCTCATCGCCGTGGGGATCGTGGCCAACAACGTGATCCTCGTCCTCTCCCAGGGACAGGAAGCCACCCAGGGGCCACAGGGACTTCCCCTTCGCGAGGCGCTCTTCGAGGCGGCCAGGGACCGTCTTCGACCCATCTCCCTCACCGTCTTCAGCACCGTGCTGGGGATGAGCCCCCTTCTACTTGGAGGCGCACAGGTATTCGGCTTGCTCCAGCCCCTGGCCATCGCCCTGACCGGGGCTCTGCTGGCCTCGATTCCGCTGGCATGCCTTCTCCTTCCGGGGGTGGCGGCGTCCCTGGTGGAAGGGGAGCGGCGGCTCAAGGCGCAGCGGCCCTTTTCCTGACGGTTCCTTCTACCTGACCTTCCCCGAGTCCAGGACGCCTTTCACCGTCCCCAGAAGGGTCTCGATCTGCCAGGGTTTCTCCAGGTAGGGAAGGGCCGAGGGCTCAACCTCCTCCCACCCCATGAGGAACTCGGGCCGGAACCCGCTGGTGAGGAGGATCCGGGGGAGTCGGGACTCCTTCTCGAGGCGCTCCAGGAGATCGGCCCCGGTCATGCTGGGCATGATGAGATCTACGATGAGGAGATCCGGAGCCCCCTCTCGCTCCATCACCTCCAGGGCCTCGAGTCCGTTTCCAGCCTCCATCACCTGATAGCCCTGGGACCGGAGAATTCGGGCCGTGACCCGTCGGAGACTGTCGTCATCTTCCACGAAGAGAATCCTGGCCCCCTCTCTGGCAACCTCACCATCCGCACCTTCCGGCGTGACCTGGACTGGCCGATGGACCAACCGGAAGTAGAGCCGCACCGTGGTCCCGGCCCCGGGCTCACTCTCCACCTGGATGAATCCCCGTTGCTGCTTCATCAGACCGTATAGCACCGCCATGCTGAGTCCGGGCGTCTGTCCGCCCAGTCGAGCCGAAAAGAAGGGCCGGAAGAGGCGGGCCACGGTCTGTTGGCTCATTCCCACCCCGTTGTCCCGCACCGTTACCACCCCGTAGTCACCTGGATCCCCCCACCCCGCCTGTGTCAGGTGGTCGTGGTCGAACCCACCACCTCCCACCCGGATTTCCAGTTCTCCCCCACCGGGCATGGCGTCCCGGGCATTGGTGGCCAGGGTGAGGAGCATCTGTTCCACCGCCGTCGGATCGGCCAGGACCGGCTCCACCGGGTCCATGGGAGCACTGACCTTCACATCGTCTGGAATCAGGGGCCGGATGAGGCGCAAGGCCTCTCGCACCACATCGTCCAGGGATACCGGCTGGAGCCGGATCCGCTCCCCCCGACTTGCGGAGAGGAGATGCTTCACCATCTGGGCGCTGGTGGTGGCCGTCCGACGGATCTCCCTCAGATCGTAGCCCACCCGCTCACGGTCCTCTGGGCCGAGCCCCTCCTCCAGCAGGTCCAGATGGGCCAGGGTGGCCGAGAGGAAGTCGTTCAGGTCGATGGCCATCCCGCCGGCGAGCTGTCCAAGGGCCTCCATGGATCGGGCCTGCCGGAGCTGATCCTCCAGATGCTGGCGTCCGGTGACGTCCCGGACGGCGACCCGGATCCGCGGGGCGCCCTCGGGGTCCTGGGGATCCCGAGCGGAGCCCGGTTCGGCACGGAGCTCCACCCAGAGGGAGGTGCCATCCCGACGGATCCACCGCACCTCGTCCGCCTTCAGGCTCCGGTGGAGAGGCGGGACCAGGGCGTTTCGATCCGCATGGCTCCCGAAGAGCTGGTGGATCCGGGGTACCGCCGCCCTGAGGGCAGGCACGGAGTCGAAGGCCAGGAGATCGGCCAGCTCCTTGCTCGCATCGAGGATCTCCCCCTCCGCGGAGCAGTGAAGCCACGCCTCAGCCGAAGCGGGTTGGGATGGGTCCCGATCTGATTCAGGCATTCAGTGGTCCGTCCGGGCCGCAGTCGACAGGAATCCCCCCAAGGGGTCTCAGCAAGGTCCAGGATATCGATTCCGTCTTGATCTGTCAGCCCCGCCTTGTTGGAGGCATGTGCAAGGAGAGGCGATTGGAGGACTGGAAGGGGGCACACCGGGGTGAAGCGGGGTAGTGGAGGCTACGAGTGCCGCGCCGGGACACCCGTCCCCTCCCCGAAACCCTTCGTAGCGACGCAGGAGACGACCGCCTTGCTCCCCATTACACCCCGAGCACTCCTGGATCGAGTTCGGCCCGTGCCGGCCCGGCTGGCGCGTGCGGCGCGGCCGACACGGGCAACGTTGGCCCTTCCGCTGCTGGCCCTCCTCACCGGGTGTTCCTCGTCCGGATCCGGACCCGAGGCTCCGGGGAACCCGGCCCTGGCCCAGTCCGGGGAGTCGTCCGCAGTCCCGGTTCGGGTCGTGTCGGTGGTCCAGGGCCTGGAACATCCCTGGGGGCTGGCCTTCCTTCCCGAAGGAGAGGGAATCCTGGTGACGGAGCGCCCGGGTCGCCTCCGCCTCATCGGAGCGGAAGGGCTGCGCCCAGAGCCCGTCTCCGGGACCCCCGAGGTCCACGCCCAGGGACAAGGCGGCCTCCTGGACGTCGCCCTCCACCCCGAGTTCGCCCGGACCCGATGGGTCTATCTCACCTACTCGAAGCCCGGGAACGGGGGAGCCACCACCGCCCTGGCTCGGGGCCGGCTGGAAGGCGGAGCACTGGTGGACACCGAGGACCTCTTCGTGGCCGATGCCTGGGGCACCGGTGGGCGTCACTTCGGGTCCCGCATCGTATTCGATGGGGAAGGCCACCTCTACCTCTCCATTGGGGACCGGGGGGAGGGCGACCGCGCGGGTGATCCCTCGGACCACGCGGGCACCACCCTTCGGCTCCTGGAGGACGGGGAGACCCCCGAGGACAACCCCTTCCTGGGGGAGCCCGACATCCGACCCCAGATCTTCTCCTACGGCCATCGGAACGCCCAGGGGATGGACGTTCACCCCGAGACCGGCGCGATATGGCAGCACGAGCACGGTCCCCGGGGTGGGGACGAACTCCACGTGCTCCGTCCAGGAGGGAACTACGGATGGCCCGATTCCAGCTTCGGGAACCACTACAACCTGCTGCGGATTCCCGATCCCGACCCTCGTGGAGACGCCGAACTCCCCCTCCTCCATTGGACTCCATCCATCGCGCCCTCGGGAATGACCTTCTACACCGGCGACGCCTTCCCCCAGTGGAGAGGCGACCTCTTCGTGGGGGCCCTGGCCGGGCGACATCTGCAGCGGATCCGCTTCGAGGGGATCACCCCGGTGGCCTGGGAACGACTCCTGGAGGACCGGGGTCAACGCATCCGGGATGTGCGTACCGGCCCTGACGGTTTTCTCTACCTGCTGGTGGACGCGGGGGATGGAGAGCTTCTTCGGCTGGAGCCGGATGACGCCCCGCCAAGCCATAGCCCCTGAGGAGGTCGCACCCCCTGACCCGTTCGCACCCCCTGACCCGTTCGCACCCCGACGGCCCGTGACATCCTGCCAACCACCCTCCCACCACCAGCCACCAGCCCATGGCCCCTTCCTCCCGTGACAGATCGCTGGGAGATGCGCCTCCCGATTCACCCCCGGCCGCATCCCCCGGCGCAGAGCCGGCGCCGGGCCCGGGCTCACGCCCAGATCCGCCCCCAGACCCACCCCTTGGCATCGTCGGAGGGAGCGCCTTTCTGGATCGATGGGAATCGGAATCGGAGGACGAGGTCTCACCGGCCGTCGCGTCCACGCTCCGGACCTTCACGACCTCCCGGGGACGGGTGTCCATGCGCCCACTGGGCAGGGTCCTCTTCCTGCGCCGGCACGGAGGAGAGGACGGGTACCGTCCTCCTCACCGGATTCCCCACCATGCCCACGTCGTGGCCATGCAGTACGCCGGGGTGAAGCAGGTGGCAGGGCTCGCTTCCACCGGATCCCTGGACCCGGAGATCCGGCCGGGAGACGTGGTGGTGCCCGAGGACTATTTCTCACGGCACGCCCCTCCCACCTTCGCGGGAGACGAGTACCTCCACATCGTCCCGGAGCTGGATCCCGACATCCGGCAACTCCTGCTCCAGGCCGCCCACGAGGGAATGGGTCCGGAAGGAGGAAGGGTGATCGACGGGGGCGTCTATGCCGAGACCCGAGGCCCCCGCTTCGAGACCCGGGCCGAGGTCCGGGCCTTGGCCCGGGACGCCTCGGTGGTGGGGATGACCGCGGCGTCGGAAGCCACCCTCTTCCAGGAGAGGGGTCTGGGCTACGCCTGTCTCTGCATCGTGGACAACTGGGCCCATGGGCTGGGCGGGGAGCCCCTCTCCCTGGAGGCGTTCCAGGAGCGACAGAGGGCGAACTCCGCCCTTGCCAGGCGGATCCTCCAGGCCCTGATACGACTCTGGAACCGAAAGGTGGAATCCACATGAGCCTCTTCATCCGGGGCGCCTTCGTAGAGGGCACCCCACGCTCCATCCTCATCCGGGAAGGAAAGATCGCGGCCCTCCTTCCCTCCGACGCGCCCCTCCCTCCACCAGAGGATGGGGAGGGAGGGGGAGCCGAGGCCGGCCCGGGGGTGGCCCGGGTCATCGACGGCGCAGGGCTGCATGCATTCCCCTCCTTCAAGAATGGACACACCCACGTCGCCATGGTCCTCTTTCGGGGTTATGGCGACGACATGCCCCTCATGGATTGGCTCCAGACCCGGATCTGGCCCGCCGAGGGGCGCCTCACCGAGGAGGATGTCTATCTGGGGGCCCGGCTGGGAATTCTGGAGATGATCCGGGGCGGCACCACCTTCTTCAACGAGATGTACTGGCACCGGCCGGCCATCGTCCGGGCCGTGGAGGAGATGGGGGTCCGGGCCCAGGTGGGGTGCACCCTCATCGATCTGGGCGACCCGAAGATGCTGGAGTCCCAGAAACGGGAGATGCTGGATCTGGCGGAGGGCCGGATTCCCATCGGCGATCCGGATCGGGTGGGGCTGGCCCTCGCTCCCCACTCCATCTACACCGTCCCCCCGGAGGTCCTGCGATGGATCGGGGAGCTGGCCGGGACCCACCATCTCCCCGTCCACATCCACCTCTCCGAAACCCAAGAGGAGGTGGACCGCTGTCTCGAAGCCCACGGCTGCCGACCCACCGCCCTCCTGGATCGCCTGGGGCTCGTGAACTCCCGTCTGGTGGCGGTGCACGGACAGTTCCTGGACGAAGCGGAGTTGGCCCTGCTGGGAGAGGCGAAGGCCACGCTGGTGACCAACCCCACAGCGAACCTGAAGCTGGCCACCGGCGGCATCTTTCCGTATCGGGCCGCACGGGAGGCGGGGGTTCGCGTCTGCCTGGGAACGGACGGAGCCGCCTCCAACAACAACCTGGACCTCCTGGAAGAGATGAAGATCGCGGCGCTGGTGCAGAAGCACCGGGAGAAGGACGCCACCGTCCTCCCGGCCCGGGAGGCCCTGGCCATGGCCACCACCACGGCGTCGGAGGCCTTCGGACTGGGGGGGGGCGGCCTGGAGGCCGGCGCCCCGGCCGACCTGGTCCTCATGGACTTCTCCGGACCTTCCACCCAGCCCCTCCACGACCCGGTGTCCACCCTGGTCTACGCCGCCAACGCCTCCCATGTCCACACCACCATCTGCGCCGGCCGCGTCCTCATGCACGGCGGCCATGTGGAGATCTGCGACGAGGCCGAGGTCATCGGCTCGGCCAGCGAGGCGATCCATCGACTCCTGGAAGGCCTCTGAACCCATCCGTCGATCCACTCCCACACTCCCATCGCCCACGGAGGATGGCCAGGGAACCTCTCCGGGGTTCGGCGCGTTCCCTTTGGCGGGGAGAGGTGGAGGGAGCGGGGGGAACCGCCCCTTCGGGTGCCATGGTGGCGCCCCGTGGTTTCCCCGGGTCGGGCGAAGGTGCGGGTGCAGATGGAGCCGATCCCGGAAGACGGGGTTCCCAGGGGGATGTAGATTCCATCGGTATCCCGGCGTGAGAGTCCGGGACACACGACGCGACACACGAGCGGACCCGCGGCCGGTTGTTCGGCCTGTCCCCATCCATCCCCCGGAGATGATCCCATGGCCGACCACTACTACAACTCCCCGGACCTGAAGCGATTCAGCGAAATCGGCAAGGAGGCCCCGGAACTGGCGGACGCCTTCTTCGCATGGTACGGGAAGGTCTTCGAAGAAGGGGCGCTGACGGCCAGGGAGAAGGCCCTCATCGCCCTGGCGGTATCCCACGCCGTCCAGTGCCCCTACTGCATCGAGGCCTGGACCGACGGATGCCTGGAAAAGGGGTCGGATGCGGAAGAAATGACCGAGGCCATCCATGTGGCCGCCGCCATCCGCGGAGGCGCCTCGCTGGTCCACGGCGTCCAGATGCGGAATCACCTCGAGAAGCTGGGAATGTAACGATGGGAAAGGTACTCCCCACCCTCCAGAAGCGCCGCGCCTCCCTCGCCTCGGGGCGGGCCCAGCAGCAGGTCCTGTCCCGGGTCCCCCTGGAGCGGTCGTTCCGGGAATCCCTCTTCGCCTCGGGGCTCCATCCTCTCCGGGCCACCGGGATCGGTACCCTCCAGGTGAATGTGGGGAAGAAGTGCAACCAGACCTGTCACCACTGCCACGTGGACGCCGGGCCGGACCGGACCGAGATGATGCCTGACGAGGTGGTGGACGCCTTCCTGGATGTCCTGGGGCGCACCGACATCCCCGTCCTGGACATCACCGGGGGAGCCCCCGAGATCCACAAGCGTTTCGACGAGATGGTGATCCGAGCCCGGGAGATGGGGCGGAAGGTCATCGATCGCTGCAACCTCACCATCACCCTCCTCCCCAATTACAGCTACCTCCCGGAGTTCCTGGCGGAGCACCAGGTGGAAGTGGTGGCCTCCCTCCCCTACTTCAAGGAAGGACAGACCGATGCCCAACGGGGAGACGGGGTCTTCCAGCAGTCCATCGAGGCGCTGCGACGGTTGAACGCCCAGGGGTACGGACAGCCTGGGAGCGGGCTCACCCTGAACCTGGTGACGAACCCGGTGGGGGCCTTCCTCCCTGCGAACCAGGAAGCGATGGAGATCCGGTGGCGGAGGGAGCTTCGGCTCCGCTTCGGCATCGAATTCAACCACCTCTTCACCATCACCAACCTCCCCATCAGCCGGTTCCTGGAATACCTGCAGGAAAGCGGCAACCTGGAGGCATACATGACGCGGCTGGTGAACGCCTACAATCCCGCGGCGGCGGCCCACGTCATGTGCCGGGACACCCTCTCCGTGGGGTGGGACGGAACCCTCTACGACTGCGACTTCAACCAGATGCTGGAGCTTCCCCTGGAAGGCTCCGCCCCCCGGACCATCATGGATTTCGATCAGGCGCTCCTGGAGGAGCGGGAGATCGCCATCGGGCCCCACTGCTACGGGTGCACCGCCGGTGCCGGGTCCAGTTGCGGCGGGGCGGTGACCTGAAGCTGCGGTTAGGGACGGGACCTGGCATCGAACTGAGGCGAGCCGGCTCCACGCCTTCCGCCGGCCGGAGAGGTGAAGTCAGCGCTCCACCCGGACCCGGTGGCCCTCCGTGACCCCCTTTTCTTCGAACCACCCCCGATTCACCTCCAGCGCCGCCACGTAGTCCACCCCCGGGGCGTGCTCCGGGCAGTCCCCGGGGTCGCTGTCGGGACAGGGCTCCATCCCCAGGATGGCCACGATCTCCCCGGTTCCGTCCAGGAATGCGATGTCCAGGGGCATCCGGGTCCTCCACATCCAGAACCCCTCGTCCCCGGACCGGGGAGCTTCCAGGAGGAAGAGCATCCCGGCCTCGGGATCCAGTGAGGGCCGGTCCTGGAGCCCCACCTCCCGCTGCCGATCCGTCTCGGCGATCTCCACCTGAAGGGATACGGAGTCGGGTCCGGCCAGGATCCAGACCTGTGCCGTGTCGAACGCCACTGCACCCCATCCGCTCCCCCATCCACCGGACGGGGCGCACCCCGAGGCCAAGGTCGTCGAAAGACCCACCAGGGCGAGAAGGAAGGCAAGCACGGGAACCCGGAGAGGGGAGGTCACCGACGTCGCCCGACCCCGATGACGACCTCGGTCATGGAGCCCCCCCAGGGGCCCACCCCCCGGAAACGAGCCTCCCCGTTCATGCGCCAATCCGGCGTCAGGAGGACCCGAAGTCCGGCTCCTCCGGAGACGGTGATTTCGGAGAGATCCCCCTCGGGACCCCTCTCCCACGAGGCCCCCAGCCCTCCTCCCAGATAGGGGCGGAACCGTTCCCCCGGGAGCTGGAGCTGGAGCTGGAATTCGGGAAGGAGTTGGTGCACCCGCTCGCCCGATTCCTCCCGATACCCCAGATAGCCCAAGCCCGGCTCCAACCGGAGGGCCGGGGTGACGGGAAGATCGACCCGGGCGGCGGCCATGGTACCGGAGCCCCGAGCGTCGAGATCGTACCAGGAGACCCCCCCCATCAGGCTCACCCACCGATCCGGTTGCTGACCCGCCGCCGCCAGGGGAAGCGACAGGAGAATGGCGGCCAGGATTGCGACGTTCGGAATCGTGGAGTTCATCCTCATGTTTGAAAGGTGGGCACCCTCCGCCTGGCGAGGCAACCGGCGGCGGGCGGTGGGCGTCGGATCCATCGGCCCTCGTCCGATCCTGGGCCCCGTCCTGGGCCCCGTCCTGGGCCCGGTCCAGGACCCGGTCCTGGGCGTGGCCCTCGCCAGGCCCAGGGCTTCGTGTCCACCCGAATTTCTTATCCCGGAGGGGATGATCCGGGGGGAATCCCTCCCCCCCGGAGGGCTTCCAGGATCTGTCCCTGTGTTTCGCCGATCCGGAAGATCACCACCATGAGTTCCAGGGAGACCCGGATGATCAGGAGATAGAGAAACGCTCCGATGGGGGCCAACAGGAGGAAAACCGCCATCTCCAGCGCATTTCGTCCCGTGGCCACTCCGCCCACCACCGCCGCGACCGTCCCCACCGCCAGGAAGACCACCGCCACGGCGTAGAGGAAACGGACGATCCGCAGGGTCACGAAGGAGCGGAAGGAGAAGTCGAAGAGGGCGCCCAGGAACGAAGTCTCTCGGTGCATCGGGTTCTCCGCCGGTTGGGAGTGGAAGGGGTCGGCTCGCCGGGAAGGAAGCGCCCACCACCCGGCATGATCCAAGGGATATCCCCAAGGGCGCACATCCGCCAGAGAACCCTGCGCGGGTGTCCCCATTCTCGCATGGGCGAGCAGAACTCAGGCGCCGGGAATCCCCAAGCCCCGGAAATACTTGTCCACGACGCCTGAAACCGATTCGCTGCGGGGACCGATTGCAGTGCGCGGTATACGGATGTTAGTTTATATGGAACAACACTTTATGACATGTCCACACCCACTTGGCACGGGCCTTCCACTCTCTGCGTCCATGTCAAAGTGGGGGCGTCGTACGGGCGCCCCCGAGAGCTTCCGGGCGACCCACCCCCCGCAGGCGGGTCCGTCCGCTCAGAAGAGAATCCTTCGCCGGTGGCGGCGAGGTGATCGTGGAGCATGACCAGCCGGTGACGCTGGAGGGGGGCGGCACCACCCGCGTGGTCCTGGACCTGAACTCCCACGTCTGGCTCGGTGAGGGCTCCGTGGAGAGCGGGGCCGTGGCCCGGAGCACCTTCGAGAGCGCAGCGGCGGTCAGGGTCCAGTAGGAATCCAGTCCCTTCCGACTCCGACCTCGCACGTTCGCTGCTGACAAAGGGGGCCGGTCCTCGGGACCGGCCCCCTTCTTGATTCCCTCCACTTCCTGGCCTACCATCGCTGGAGCCCGTCATCCGGCGCTGGCCGACCCGACGCGCCCCTTCCGGAGCCTGCATCATCACGGCTCCGGGACCCCGCCACCCGCCTTTTCCAGTGGAAGCCTGCCCATGCGCCACCCTTCCCTCCTCGCTCTCTTCCTTCCCGTCTTCCTTCTGACCGCCCTCCCGGGAGCCGCAGAGGCCCAGACCTTTCGGACTGACGACCCGGTCCTCCGGCAGATGTGGACCGAGGGAATGGAGCGCTCCCAGACCGAGCCCCTGGCCCAGGTCCTCATGGACTCCATCGGGCCCCGACTGTCCGGCTCCCCGGGGTACGACGCCTCGGGGGACTGGCTCGTCTCCCTCTACGAGTCCTGGGGCATCGAGGTCCGGAGGGAAGAGTACGGGACGTGGAGGGGGTGGCAGCAGGGCGTCCTCCATGTGGACCTCACCTCCCCCCGTGTCCAGACGCTGGAGGCCAAGCTCCTGGCCTGGAGCCCCGGGACGGTGGGCCCCCTGGAGGCGGAGGTGGTGATGATCCCCCACCTGGCCACCGAGGCCGAAGCGGAAGCCTGGCTTCCGTCGGTGGCGGGACGGATCGTGCTGGCCTCCCACGCCGAGCCCACCTGCAGGGAGCCCCAGGCGCTGCAGCGGCTGGCCAGACCCGAGACCTTCGCCAGCCTCCGGGAGGAGCGGGCGAACCGGATAGGGGCGTGGGCGCACCGGCTCCGGATGCTGGGCCCGAACCCCCACCGCCGCCTCGAGGAGGCCGGCGCCGTGGGGGTGGTGACCTCCCGGTGGTCCGAGGGATGGGGGGTGAACAAGATCTTTGACGCCGACACCCAGGAGGCGGTCTCCATCGACCTCTCCTGCGAAGACTACGGCCTGGTCTACCGGCTGACGGAGAACGAGCAGGGCCCCCGCCTTCGGATCAACGCCGAGACCGAGGAGTTGGGTACCGTGCCCGTCTACAACGTCATGGCCGAACTCCCCGGGACCGAGCTCCCTGGGGAATACGTGCTCCTCTCCGCCCACCTGGACTCCTGGCACGCCGCCACCGGCGCCACCGACAACGGGACCGGGACCATCACCATGCTGGAGGCCATGCGGATCCTGAAGGCCGCCTATCCCAACCCCCGGCGCACCATCCTGGTGGGGCACTGGGGCGGCGAGGAACAGGGGCTCATCGGGTCCCGGGCCTACGCCGAGGACAACCCGGAGGTGGTGGAGAACCTCCAGGCGGTCTTCAACCAGGACAACGGCACCTGGCGCNTCGACTACATCCAGNCCCAGGGACTCCTGGGCGCCTCGGCGAACCTGGGACGTTGGGTGGCCCAGCTCCCCGACGAGATCGCCGGCCATATCGAGCTGGACTTCCCGGGGCCCCAGGAGATGGGGGGGAGCGACCATGTGGCGTTCCTCTGCTACGGNGCCCCAGGGTGGCGTCTCCAGTCCCATTACCCGGATTACCGGCAGTACACCTGGCACACGAACCGGGACACCTTCGACAAGATCATCTTCGACGACCTCATGAACAACGCGACGCTGGCGGCCATGCTGGCCTACCTGGCGTCGGAGGACCCGGAGCGGGTGCCCCGGGACCGATCCGTCCTCCCCACCGACCCCCGCACCGGGGAGCCCCGGGAGTGGATCCCGTGCCGGGAGCCGCGGCGGAGCTGGGATCCCTGAGCGGCCCCTGAAGAAGTAGCCGTTGACGAAGTAAAGGGGACCCCGGTCGAAACGGCTGTACGCCATGGCCACGGGCCCCCCGGCGAAGGCGGCCTCCAGGGCCTCCTCCTGGGAGGCGAAGGGGAGGGTGACCTGGATCCGCCGCACCTCTACGCCATGGAAGCCGGCATCCTCCAGCTGGTTCTTGAGCGTGTCCCGGGTACCGAGCTGGAAGAAGAGGGGGCACACCTCGGTGTTGACCCGGGCGTCCACGATGGGAAACACCTCCGCCCATCCGCACCGGCTCCGTTCACCCCAGACCGCAGCCACCGCCCGGCCACCGGGCCGAAGGACCCGTCCCATCTCCCGGATGGCCGCCTCGGGATCGGGCACATACATGAGCCCCAGGGAGCAGAGGACCACGTCGAAGGAGGCGTCTGGAAGGTCCAGGGATTCGGCGTTCATCCGCTGGAAGGTGACGTGCTCCAGCTCCGCCTCTGCCGCGGCCACTTCGGCTTCGTCCAGCATCCCCTGGGAGAGATCGGTTCCCACGACCCGCCCGGTCGGGCTCACGGCCCGGGCCACACGATGGGTCACGAGCCCCGACCCGCAGGCCGTCTCCAGCACCTCCTCCCCCGGTTCGAGGGCGGCCATCTCCAGCAGGAGATCCTGGGCCGGGGTCAGGGGACCCCGCCAGGCCGTGTCGTAGACTGCGGCGGCCCGGTCCCACCCGTAGCGCTGCACGCGGAGTTGCAACCTGGCATCCACGGCTTCAGCCCTCCACCGGCGAAGTGATCTGGACGGTGCGCCGGAGCTCCTGGGAGTTGCGGAAGACCGCCAGCCAGGGGCTCCGGTCCTCGGCGGTGGCCAGGAGCTGGAGTACCCGCTCCTCGGGAGCCGAACTCTCCACCCGGACCTCCCATCGAAGGGCCTCGTACCCCGGGGCCCCACTCCCGATGCCGTACTCCGGGCGGGCATCGTAATCGGCCTCCACCTCCACCTCCAGTGCGTCCAGGGGCACCCCTTCGTGGGCGGCCCACAGGGCATATCCCACGGCAAGACAGCTCGCCAGCGCCCCACGACCCAGCACACCGGGGTCCGGTCCCTC
>SL_3KL_010_SEDDRAFT_10002363_pt1 | contig 17276 bp, 18 predicted proteins | sample SodLakKL_010_SED_2_FD_10381 | JGI IMG/M metagenome (IMG submission 10381) | reverse complement strand
AGCAATAAACACCGGCTTTTCCAGTCCTGTCACCTTTTCCCGGACCATGGACCCTGTACCGAAAAATTCTCCCGGACTGAATGCTATTACAGCCCCTGCACGGGGGCTTTTTTTTGCTACCATCAGGACAAGAGAGGCTGAGTAGGAACTTCCCAAAAGAATTACCGGGGTTTCATTTTGGATTTCAGCCCATTTAAGAGCTGCCACCACATCGGCAAGCGCATCCTGCATATCGTCTCTGAAGTTGCCCTCCCTTGCCGCGCGAGCTGTTTCATTATAAATAAAGTTGGCCTCTCTGCCATGTCGCAAGTCCACTGCAAGACCGTTGTATCCGAGCATATTGAATCTGGGTGCAATCTCCCTGAACTCGCCCCGGCTTGACCCCGAATGATGAAACATCAGTATCCAGGGCAGGGTATCATTTAAAAAATATTTGTCAGCTGTAATCTGCAACCCGTCGCCGGCTTCCAGAGTAAGTTTCTCCTGTCCGGTCAGCGCCGGAATTAATAAAAATAGAAGCGAGGAAGCAAGAATATCTGCAATCTTCACAATTCAGCTATTGAAACTTTTTCCGACAACACCATGATCCTGTTCTGTTTTGCCTCAATCATGCCACCGGTAATAACAAAAAGCATATCATCTCCGGTTGCTGTACTCAGGCTCAGATGGCCGCTCTCAAGGGTAGAGATTATCGGGGCATGGTTTAAAAGGATAGTGAATGGACCCCGGGACCCCGGAACCGTAACAGATTTGATTCTGCCGGAAAATACCGTTTTATCAGGTGTAAGTATTTCAAGATGCATGACCCGGTGATTTATTTTTTTGCTTCTGCAAGCAACCGGTTACCCTTTTCAATGGCTTCCTCAATGGTTCCCACCATATTGAAGGATGCTTCGGGGTATTCATCAACCCTTCCTTCCATAATCATGTTGAAGCCCTTTATATTATCCTCTATTGATACAAGCGATCCCGGAAGCCCGGTGAACTGCTCTGCCACATGAAAGGGCTGTGACAGGAACCGCTGTATTCTCCTTGCACGGTGAACAACCAGCTTGTCCTCTTCTGAAAGCTCATCCATCCCTAAGATGGCAATAATATCCTGGAGCTCCTTGTAACGTTGAAGCAGCTCTTTAACACGCTGGGCCGTCCTGTAGTGCTCCTCTCCGACAATTTCCGGGGTCAGGATCCTGGATGTTGAATCCAGTGGGTCCACTGCCGGATAGATACCAAGTTCGGATATCTTCCTGCTCAGTACCGTAGTGGCATCCAGGTGAGCGAATGTTGTTGCCGGAGCCGGGTCGGTAAGGTCGTCTGCCGGAACATAGATTGCCTGAACTGATGTAATTGATCCTCTTTTGGTAGAGGTAATCCTTTCCTGCATCATTCCCATCTCTGTTGCGAGGGTAGGCTGATAACCTACAGCTGAGGGCATGCGCCCCAGCAATGCTGATACCTCGGAACCAGCTTGTGTAAAACGGAAAATATTGTCGACGAAAAAGAGAATGTCCCTTCCTTTACCTGCATCATCGCCGTCGCGGAAAGATTCGGCCACCGAAAGTCCCGAGAGTGCAACTGTTGCTCTTGCGCCGGGAGGCTCATTCATCTGTCCGAATACCAGTGTTGCCTGTGATTTCGCAAGTTCATCAATATCAACCTTGCTCAGGTCCCAACTCCCCTCTTCCATGCTCTTGATAAAATCTTTTCCGTACCTGATGACACCCGTTTCTATCATCTCCCTCAAAAGATCGTTTCCTTCGCGTGTCCTTTCCCCTACACCGGCAAACACCGACAATCCGGAATATTTTTTGGCAATATTGTTGATCAGCTCCATTATTATTACTGTCTTTCCTACACCGGCGCCTCCAAAAAGGCCGATTTTGCCCCCTTTGGAATAAGGTTCAAGCAGGTCTATAACCTTTATCCCTGTGAAAAGTACCTCGGTTTCGGTAGACAAATCCTCGAAGGCTGGTGGTTTTTTATGAACCGGGTATCCGTTTTCCTGGTCTACCTCCTTCATTCCGTCAATAGCTGCTCCTACAACATTCAGCAGCCTCCCCCTTATTTGTTCGCCAATGGGCATTGTGATAGGCCTGTCCAGGTTAAGCACCTTCATTCCTCTTCTAAGGCCGTCAGTCGAATCCATTGCAATGGCCCTTATGGTATTCTCGCCTATATGTTGCTGGCACTCAACTATGAGGACCTGATCATCGTCGCGGGTTATCTGGAGTGCATCATGTATGTTTGGCAGCTTGGCTCCCCTGGCCCCGAAACTTATGTCCACCACCGGCCCTATCACCTGGATTATTTCCCCTGTATTGTCAGGCATATTATTAAAAATTTGTTGAAAGTAACAAGTATTGATATTTTTAAAAAACGAACTTAACGGTTTTTTTGAAAAAAATTCACCCTGAGGTTTCTGTTTAACAAAATAATGATGTTATTATAACCGCAGAAATATCGGCTTGCCGGGCTGTTCCCTGGTTTTGACTATACGAATTACCTTGCCTTGAGGTTACATATTACCTGAAGCAGCTGTAATCAGGATTTCCGGGAGGCAACCTTTTCTATCAAACCAATGAGCTCCTCTATTCTTTCCGGGTTTCCTCCTGCTTTATTGAGAACTTCGACGGCTGATTTAAAATGATATGAGGTTCTTTTCCTTACATCCTTTTCAACACCCAGGGAGTCAAAGATGCGCTTCATGTCCTGCACCTTTTTGGTGGTGTCATTTTCCTGTTCCATAATCGAAAATATTTCTGACTCAATCTCAGGGCCTGCCAACTCCAGCGCCCTTATAAGCAGGATGGTCTTTTTGTTCATAATTATATCCCCACCCGGCTTTTTCCCAAAATCTTCCATGTTGCCATAGAGGTCGAGGAGGTCATCCTGCAGCTGGAAAGCCAGTCCCAGGTTTAATCCCGCGCTGTACATCATTTCGCCCTGCCGGTCAGCAGCTCCTCCTGCCAGGGCTCCTATTTGCATTGCGGCGGCTATCAGGACCGATGTTTTCAGTTTTATCATTTTCATATAGGCCTTTTCGTCAACTGCGGCTGTTTTTTCGAAGTTCATGTCCATTTGCTGTCCTTCACAAATCTCAATTGCCGTTTTGTTAAAAATACCGAGAAGGTTTTTCAGTATATCGTTGCGCGATGAGGAGATAAGTTCAAATGACAACACCACCATTGCATCACCTGATAGGATTGCGGTGTTCTCATCCCATTTTTTGTGTACCGTAAGCTTGCCCCTCCTCATATCGGCCCGGTCCATTATATCATCGTGCAGCAGGGTGAAGTTATGAAACAGTTCTATTGCAAGTGCCGGGCCCAGACAGTCGGTTATGTCGTCTGAAAATATCCTGCATGCCATGAGCGCAATTACCGGCCTGATCCTTTTACCGCCGTTTGACAATATATAATCGACCGGCCTGTAAAGTTCAGCGGGTTCTCTTTTATTAAAGCCCATTTTTTCTATTTCCCGGTCTATCGTTTCGCGTAACTCTTTTATAATTTCCATTATTATTAAGTTTATTGCTGAAAAAACTCCTCATGCACGACACCTCTGACATAACTACCAGGCATTTAACAATTAATCTCCCCTAAGGTAATAAAAAATTAATGGTTAGTACTTTATTTTTGAATTCGATAATATTCTTTTAATTTTGGACTGCAATTTAAGGATAAAATGCAGTATACCCTTATTGATTTTCTTGCCCTGCTGGGGTCTCTCGGGTTTTTCCTGTTTGGAATGAAATCTATGAGCGAGGCCCTGCAGAAAGTTGCAGGTGACAAGTTGCGAAGTATTCTGGCAGCAATGACCTCCAGCCGGATAAAAGGCATTTTTACCGGCTTCATGATAACCGCCCTTGTCCAGTCCTCGACCGCCACAACCGTAATGCTCGTTAGTTTTGTCAATGCCGGTCTTATTAATCTCATACAGGCCATAGGTATCGTGATGGGTGCGAACATAGGCACAACGGTTACTGCCTGGCTTATCTCCCTGCTTGGGTTCAAGTTCAGTATCAGCTTCATAAGTCTTCCCCTTATCGGGATAAGCTTTCCGTTTCTGTTTTCCAAAAAGAAGAAGAGGAAGTCTATAGCTGAACTTATTATCGGTTTTGCCATGGTGTTTCTCGGACTTGAATTTCTTAAGGAGTCGCTTCCCAGTATTGACCAGCATCCGGAGATACTGAGTTTTCTCTCTTCATATACGGAAATGGGGATGTGGTCACTACTTCTGTTCCTCTCGATCGGTACAATACTCACCTTCATAATACAAAGCTCAAGCGCGACTATGGCGCTGACGCTGGTAATGTGCAATAACGGATGGATATCTTTTGACATGGCAGCGGCAATGGTGCTCGGTGAAAACATCGGTACCACAATAACTGCCAACATTGCTGCAATGGTTGCCAATGTTTCAGCAAAAAGGACCGCACGTGCTCATTTAATATTCAATCTTATCGGCGTTATCTGGGTTATACTGATTTTCAGTTTTTTTCTCAACCAGATTGACAGGCTGATGGTCAATGCAGGGATGGCCTCTCCTTTTGAATCGGCCATTGGTATTCCCGTTGCTCTCTCCATATTTCATACCGTGTTCAACTTGATGAATACCTTTTTACTGATAGGTTTCGCCCCGGCTATTGCCGGTGTGGTTACAAGGCTGGTTCCACTAAAGGAGGATGATGAGGAGGAGTTCAGGCTGAAGTATATAAATACGGGGATGCTTTCAACAGCAGAGCTTTCACTTTTCCAGGCAAAGAAAGAGATATCACTCTATGCCGTCAGAACCAGGAAAATGATGGGATATGCCAGGTCGCTTTTCAATTCAAAAAAAGAATCGGACATCGAATTCTTTTTTGAGAAAGTTGAAAAATATGAGGAGATAAGCGACAGGATGGAAGTTGAGATCGCCACCTACCTGACTAAGGTATCAGGCGGCCATCTCAGTCCCCAGGGCTCACAGAGGCTCCAGACAATGCTGAAGTTGATTGACAATATTGAGAGCATTGGCGATTCATGTCAGAACGTTGCAAGGGCAATATACCGGAAAAAACAGAAGAAAATTATATTTCCGCAGGCATTACGTGATAATGTCAACAAAATGTTTGACCTGGTTGAAAATGCTCTTAACATCATGATTGAGAACCTTGACGAAGATTACCACAATGTCAGGGTGGACGGTGCGATCGAGATGGAATACAAGATCAACAAGTATCGCAATAAGCTTAAAAAGGAGCATATCAAGAAGCTTAAGGAGAAGGATTACAAATATGACGCCGGGGTTATATATAACGATATCATTTCCCACTGCGAAAGAATGGGCGATCATATTGTAAACGTGACTGAGAGTATCATCGAAAGGTTCGACTGATTTTGGCCCCCCTGATGCAGGATAACCGCAAAGCATTGCTGCAGGATGGTACAGTGCAGATATGCCTGCTTGTGTGGATGCAGCCCGGGTTACTTCTTCAGTGCCTCTGCGCCTCCCACAATTTCAATTATCTCGTTTGTGATGGAAGACTGTCGTGCTTTGTTATACTGGGTGCGCAACTCCTTGATGAGCTGTTCGGCGTTGTCTGTTGCCTTGTGCATGGAGGTCATTCGTGCACCGTATTCAGAGGCTGCGGATTCAAGCAAAGCTTTGTAGAATTCTGTTTTCAGGACTTTAGGCATAAGCCTTTCCAAAAGAAAGTCGCCTGAAGGTTCAATGATATAGGTATGCCTTGCAAGGTCAATCTCCTCAGGAGTGCAGAAATCCTGGGGAATGCTCAGGGGAAGAAAAACCTCATGAGTAAGTATCTGCACTGCAGCATTCTTGAACGTGTTGTATATCAGCTCTATCCTGTCATAGGTCTCCATAGTGAAGCTGTCCAGCAGTTCCTGTATATATTGGAGCGATTGCTCAAACGATAAATGATCCAAAAGGTAATGCTGCGTGGATTCAACCTTGTAATCTCTTGACTTAAGATAATCCTCGGCTTTTTTCCCTATACAGGTAATGTCAATCATACCCTCCTTAAAAAGTTCTCCGTATTGTTTTGTCGCCACCTCAATCGCCTTTTTGGCAACGTTGATGTTGAATGCGCCGCAAAGACCCCTGTTTGAACCAATAACAACCAGAAGCACCCTTTTCAGTTCACGGTGGGAGTAATAGGGGGTTTCTTTGTTGGGCATACACATCTGGCAGTGCTCAAGTACTTCATGAAGTTTTTTTGCATATGGCCTCATCTGGATAATGGCATCCTGTGCTTTCCTTAGCTTTGCTGCAGAGACCATCTTCATGGCATTGGTGATCTGCCTTGTAGATCCCACAGTGTCGATTCTTGTCCTTATCTCCTTAAGATGTGCCATTTTCAGGATCGTTTCCTTTACGAGGTTTCAGGCTTTTTAATTACAAATCTCTCTAAAACCTCAGCTGCCAGTTGCCCCAGTTTGGTTTCAATTTCAGCATTCCATTCGCCTTCCCGGAGGCTTTCATAAACTTGGGGTGCCGTCGTTTCAATATGCTCAAGAAATTCGGATTCGAAATGACCGATCTTCTCAAGAGGCACCTCGCTAAGGAGCCCCTTTGTGCCGCAGTAGAGGATAGCTGTCTGCATCTCAACCGGCATTGGGGAATATTGTTTTTGCTTCAGTATTTCGACGTTTCTTGATCCCTTGTTCAAAACAGACATGGTAGCAGCATCGAGGTCTGACCCGAATTTTGAGAATGCCTCCAGCTCCCGGAATTGTGCCTGGTCGATCTTCAGGGTCCCGCTTACCTTTTTCATGGGGGTTATCTGTGCCTTACCACCCACCCGGGAAACCGATATGCCGACATTGATTGCCGGGCGCACTCCTGAATTGAACAGGTTGCTGTCAAGGAATATCTGTCCGTCGGTTATCGATATTACATTTGTCGGGATATAAGCAGAAACATCGCCAGCCTGGGTTTCAATGATCGGCAGTGCGGTAAGTGAGCCGCCTCCCTTGACCAGCGGCCTGAGCACTTCGGGAAGGTCATTCATCTGCGCGGCTATCTTATCAGACTGGATGATTTTGGCTGCTCTTTCAAGCAGGCGTGAATGTAGGTAAAATACGTCGCCCGGATAAGCTTCCCTGCCGGGAGGTCTCCGGAGCAAAAGCGATACCTCACGGTATGATACTGCCTGCTTTGAAAGGTCATCATAGATTATAAGTGCATCCCTGCCTGTATCCCTGAAAAACTCACCTATAGCTGCACCTGCGAAAGGAGCAAAGAATTGNATCGCTGCCGGGTCTGAGGCTGTGGCTGAAACTATAACAGTATATTTCAGTGCGCCCTTCTCCTCCAGAACTCTTGCAATCTGTGCCACGGTCGAGCCTTTTTGTCCCACGGCAACATATATGCAATATACAGGCTTTCCCTTATCGCAGTATGATTTCTGGTTAATTATAGTATCTATTGCTATCGCGGTCTTTCCGGTCTGCCTGTCGCCGATAATAAGCTCCCTTTGTCCCCGACCTATTGGAATCATGGAGTCTATTGCCTTAATGCCGGTTTGCAAAGGTTCTGATACCGGCTGCCTGTAAATGACCCCCGGGGCTTTACGCTCGAAGGGGAGCTCGTAAAGCTTGCCTGTTATTCTGCCTTTCCCGTCAATGGGTTCTCCCAGGGTATTGATAACTCGTCCTATCAGGCCCTCTCCAACATTAAGGCTTGCTATCTGTCCTGTTCGGCGGGCTATGTCCCCCTCATTTATAGTTTCTGAACCTCCAAGCAATACGGCTCCTATGTGATCTTCCTCAAGGTTCAGAACGATACCCTTGACACCTGAATCAAATTCTATCAACTCGTTTGACCTAACATTGGAGAGCCCGTACAAACGGGCTATTCCGTCTCCTACCTGGAGCACGGTACCCACCTCCTCCTGGTCAACCTTCACGTTGAAATCCTCAAGCTGTTGCCTGATAATCTCTGATACCTCTGCGGGTTTAAGATTGCTCATATCCTTGATTATTTATTTTGCCCGATCTTTTTTGTTTGTGATTGATCTTGTTTTTTTGCTGTCTTTTCCAGTACCTGCCCTGTAAGTTCTTTCTTTAACCTTTTAAGTTCTGTTGCGATTGATGCATCGTAAAGCATATCATCGGCCTGAAGCATAAAACCTCCTATTAACGACGGCTTTACTCTGGTAACCAGCTCATGCCTAACATTGTTCTTTTTATCAAAACTGAGGCTTACCATCCGTTTCATGGCATCATCCATCTCAACTGCCGTTGTCAGAACCAGTGTTTTTATACCTGCATCAGCTTTGTAAAACTGGATAAAATTTCTGAATATATCAGGAAAATACCTTTCACGTTTATTTGATATGACCAGGTCGATGAACCTCAGGGTTACATCCGAAAGAGCATCTTTAAGATGTTTACTGAAGAGATCCTTCTTCGTCTGCATCTTGATAAGCGGACTTTTTAGATAGGGAGCCACTGCCGGGGTATTTTGAAAAAACTCTGCAAGCATTTGTATCTCCCGGTAGAGCTCTTCCAGGATTCCCTTCTCCTTTCCCAAAAGGAAAAGCGCTTTTCCGTACCTGACAGGGATTTTACTCTGGTCCATCTTAAAAAACGGTCAGTTTAGTTTGAATTCATCCAAAAGGCTTGTCATCAGTTCCTGCTGCACTTCATCGTCATCAATTTTTTTCCTGAGTATCCTCTCGGCTATCTCGACCGAAAGCGATGCGATCTGGATCTTGATCTGGCTCAGTGCGGCGGCTTTTTCCTCCTCGATAAGATCTCTTGCCGAATCGAGAATCTTTTTTGCCTCTTCTTCTGCATGGTTACGTGCTTCAGCAGTTATTTTTTCCCTTAACTCCCTTCCCTGTCTGATAAGCTGGTCACGTTCAACAATGGCATCGGAAATGATCTTATCTGATCTTACCTTAACATTGGCCAGTTCGGTCTTCGCCTCTTCGGCATTCTCCAGCCCCTCCCTGATGTTTTCCTCCCTTTCCTGGAGGGCCTGGACAATGGGTTTCCATGCGAACTTTTTCAGTATCATGAAAACCAGGGCGAATGTAACGAGCATCCAGAAAAAAAGACCGAAATCGGGTGTAATAAGGTCCATCGGATTTGGTTTTTTTAATTTAACTGATTGTGCAACCTCCATGATCGAACCGATTCATGGAGGTGTGCAATTGCAATTCCCGGCTTTGATTTACATAAACAGAACCAGAAGGCAGACCACTATTGCAAAAAAGGCTACACCTTCTATGAGGGCGGCTGCAACAATCAGGTTTGACCGGACATCTCCCGCGGCTTCGGGCTGGCGTGCAATGGCCTCGAGTGCTGTAACGCCAATTTTACTGATGCTGTAGCTTGCTCCCAGCAGGCAGATACTTGCTGCCAGAGCAGCTCCGACTTTCGATATGGCCAATGCCCAGGCTGATTCAAGAATAACAGTCAATTCGATCATGATTTTAAGATTTTAATGATAAAGAATAATTGTTTGTCTGTGTTATTAATTGTTTATTTTTCATTATCTGATTTCATGCTGGTTTAATGTGCATCCTCAACTGCCGCACCTATAAATAGCGAGGTCAGCAGGGTGAATACATATGCCTGGATGAGTGCAACAAGCATTTCAAGGAAAGTGATAAAAATCCCGAATGCTACTGCAAGTACCGTTCCTCCATATGCAAATGCTGCTGATACCTGTGCGAATATAAAGATCAGGCAGAAGAATCCCATAGTTATTATGTGTCCGGCTGTAATATTCGCAAATAGACGTATTGCCAGAACAAAAGGCTTTGTAAATATACCCACCAGCTCTATAACGGGCATTATCGGTATTGGCAGCTTAAGGAATACCGGAACATGCGGAGTATTGAAAATATGTTGCCAGTAATGCTTGTTGCCGCTCAGGTTGATTGCGAGGAAAGATGTCAGCGCCAGTCCGGCAGTCACGGAGATGTTGCCGGTTACATTCGCCCCCATCGGGAATATTGGTACCAGGCCCAGCATATTGTTGATCCATATAAAGAAAAAGAGCGTGAGGGTGTAGGGCAGGAACATTACATACTTTTTTTCACCTATAGCCGGCTTGACAATATCGTCAATAACGAATAGTATGAGCGGTTCAAATAGACTCTGAACCCCTTTCGGAGGTTTCTTCGGATCCCTTTTATACCTTGATCCTATCGTCAGGAATATCCATATCATTATGGCTGCCGCGAAAAACATTCCGAATACGTTTTTTGTGATTGAGAGGTTCAAAGGTGTTGCGGCCTCCTGATCGGTTGTGTGGTCATCAATCGCTACCACTATTTTGCCCTTGTCGGGGCCCTCGTGTTCAATCCTGAAACCCCTGTAGGCGGCATGTCCGTGATCGAATTTATCAGACAGGAAGATGTTAAGACCTTTATCACGGGTATAGAGTATCACCGGAAGAGGAACGCTGTATTGCTTGCCGTTTATATCAAACAGGTGCCAGTCATATGCGTCGGCTATATGGTCAAAAATGAAACTACCCGGGTCAAATTCACCATCTCCGCCCCCGGCTCCTGCTGCGAAAACCGATTGCATTGATATGGCTGCGGTGAGCAGCGCAAAGAGACAAATCCGGAGTTTTATGCCGTAAAGTTTCACGCCTCGAAATAATCTTTGTCAGTTGAAAATAGTAAATGTAGTTATCTTTTACGGCTGTTATTCAAATTAAGTTACTTTTTTTTCAGTTCAGCATTCAGAGTATATATGTCGAAAACTGAATACAATACATAACATGCAAGGAATGTCAGTACAAAAGCAAGGGCGTTTTCGCTGTCATGTACTATGTATATCACAATAATTATCATGTGCAGCATTACTTTGGACCATCTTACCAGGAAGTAGCGCGTATTGAATTTGCCGGCATGTTTGTCGCCGGACTTAAGCAGGATCAGTCTTCCCAAAAGTGACAGGACAAGAAAATATAAAACCAGCAGGTAAAAAACAGGAAGAAAATGGTCTTTCAGTATTGTTGAAAACAGTAACAATCCGATAAGAAGAACAATGACCGAAAAGAGCGTGACAGCAACCAGGTATCTCATTCTTAAAAGCATACTGAGGTATAGTTTAAGAGGCTGTTAGCCAGCTATGAAAATTACTTTCCCCGGCCGACTGGTGTCAACCGGGGTTTTTATTGTGCTCACAGGAATAAATTTACTTCTTTTCCTTTTCCTTGCCGCTTTCGGCCGCTAAGTTCCCGGTGTCGTTCATATTGCAGTTTCCGGTAAATTTTGCCCCGGGTTCGATTGACAGCCTGTTGGTTATTATGTCGCCTGAGATGCTTGAAGAGGGTTTGAGTGACAGCAGTTCTGAAACAATTATTTTGCCCTCCATCTTTCCTGAAATATCAGCGTTTTTGCAGGTCACCTCACCTTTTGCAAGTCCGGTTTCACCTATAACGACTTTCCCCTTGGTGTTTAGGTTTCCATTGAGGGTTCCGTCAATCCTTACATCGCCGTTGCATTTGATATCACCTGTAATATCGGTCCCGGCACCGATAAGGTTTATTACGCCGGTGTCATTGTTATTGCTTTTTGCCATCTTGTTCAGGTTTTATAATTAAAAAATCGGGTTGTTCAAAATCATAAAAACGACAACCTTCCAATAATATCAATTTCCGGGGTTACCGTCATATCCCCATTTCAGATACATTGCCCCCCATGTAAATCCTGCGCCGAATGTAGCCAGGATGATGTTATCTCCCATCCGTAATCTATCTTCCCATTCCCATATGCATAAAGGGAGAGTTGCAGCTGTTGTGTTACCGAATTTTTCTATATTCACCATCACCTTGTTCTTGTCGAGCTTCATGCGCCTTGCCACAGCCTCGATAATTCTCATGTTTGCCTGGTGGGGCACAAGCCATGCAACATCATCGTGAGAGAGTTCATTGCGCTTCATGACCTCCAGCGAAACATCAGCCATTTTCGACACGGCCCATTTGAAAACGCACTGTCCCTCCTGGTATATGTAATGCTCCCTGGCATCAATGGTTTCATAAGACGCGGGTTTGACCGATCCCCCGGCTTTCTGGTGCAGGTGGGGCAGGCCCACGCCGTCCGACTGCAATACGGAATCAATTATGCCGTATTCACCGTTTCCTGGTTCCATAAGAACGGCACCTGCCGCATCGCCAAAGATGGGGCAGGTTGCCCTGTCCTGATAATCGACAATGGACGACATTTTTTCCGCACCAACAACAATAGCTTTTTTAGATTTTCCTGTTTCTATGAACTGTTGAGCCGTCGCAAGGGCATACAGAAACCCGCTGCAGCCGGCATTCAGGTCGTAACTGAATGCGTTTTTAATATCTGCTTTGTGTGAAATGATATTTGCTGTCGCAGGAAACTGGTGGTCAGGTGTTACTGTGGCACAGACCAACAGGTCAACTTCAGTGGGGCTGGTGCCCGTTTTTTCAAGGAGCCTCTTAACTGCCCTGGCACCAAGATGGGAGGATCCCTTTCCTGTCTCTTTGAGAATGCGTCTTTCTTTTATTCCGATTCGTGTCATTATCCATTCATCGGAGGTGTCAACCATTCTGCTGAGCTCCTCATTGGTAAGTATGTATTCCGGAAGTTCTGCCTCTATTGCTGTTATGGTGGCTCTGTTTTTGATCATTATTTGAAAGCTTCTTTCAATTTGTCCATAAGGTTTGCCTCGACAACATCCTTAGTGTGTATCAGCAAATTTTTAATTGCTTTGGCATTTGAAATTCCATGACCGATAATAACAGGCTGGTTAATTCCAAGTACAGGAGTTCCACCATAATTTTCAAAGTTGAACCGTTCAAAGAATTCGTCATTTATCTTCCTTTTCCGGATCAGGGTATATAAGGCTTCTGCCTCTTTAAGGATCACGTTTCCTACAAAGCCGTCACATACTATTACATCTGCTTTCCCTTCATTAAAAATTTCATTCCCCTCAATATTCCCGCCAAAATTATAGTCTTCTGAACCTTTCATCAGTTCATAGGCCGCTTTTGTAATAAGGTTGCCCTTTTCCTCTTCCGATCCCAGGTTAAGAAGGCAGACGCTCGGATTGTTTATCTGAAACACATGCTTGGCATAAAGGGAGCCCAGAATGCCGTACTGGTAAAGCACGTCAGGCCGGCAGTCAGGGTTGATGCCAACATCGAGCAGGGTAGCTGATCCCCCACCTACATTCGGCACCTGCGCTGAAATAGCCGGCCGTATAATACCAGGAATTGATTTAATCATAAACATTGCGCCTACCATCATTGCTCCGGTATTGCCGGTACTGGCGAAAGCATCGATCTGGTGATGTACCAGCATTCCAAAACCGGTAACAATGCTTGATTTTTTCTTTTTCTGAAATGCCTTTGCCGGGTGTTCTCCCATACCGATCACCTCTTCAGTATGGACTATGTCAAATACCGACTTATCGAATTTTTCCCGGTTCAGTATTTCGACAATCTGATTTTCGTCTCCAATGAGAACGATCCGTACATCAGAAGGCAGGATTCCGGCGGCCATTATTGCCCCGTTAACTGTAGCTTCCGGTGCAAAGTCGCCTCCCATGGCATCAATAGCAATCCTCATAATTCACGCAGGTTTACTGGTTAAGAATATGAATAGTGCCGGTTAAACTAATCAGGCCGGCCAGTTCTCGGGCCTATTGCGCTGCCTCTTTCTCAATGGCAAGTTTGCCCCGGTAATGACCGCATTCGCCACATACCCTGTGATACTGCACGGTCGATCCACAGTTTTGGCAGGTCGACATTGTAGGGGCGACAGCTTTGTAATGTGTTCTTCTCTTGTCTCTCCTTGTCTTGGAGGTTTTCCTTTTCGGATGTGCCATCTTACTTATTATTAGTTGGTTAATTGTATTTGTTTGCAATGTTTTTCAATACATCCCATCGCGGATCTGTATTTTGCCGTTCTCCGCTAGCCTTGTGGCTTTTAAGTTTATCAATCATGGTCCGGTTGCATGTGCTGTTTCCCTGTTCATCGTCAATATGCACCTTTCTCAGAGGCAGGCTTAGGCAGATACTCTCGATCATGTAGCCGCCGATATTCAGCTTGTGTTCGTTTTCTTCCAGGTAGATTACATCTGCATCTGAATTTTCTGGCTCCTCTCCGAATTTTACAAAGAGGCTGCTCTGAAAGGCAACCGGAATATTAAATTCATCAAGGCACCTGTCGCATACAACCCTTGTGTAACCTGAAAACTCAAAGAACAGGGAAAGCAGATGGTCCTTCTTTTCCATCTCAACTGAAACGGCAATTTCACCCCCGAGGCAATCGGTATTATCATAGTGCCCGAAAAAGTCATCGTCCAGGTCGAAACCAAAATGATGCATACCTGTTTTCAGACCCTTGAACAGGATATCGTATTGATCAGTAAAAGCCGGCATTATATAAAAAATGTGGTGCAAAAGTATAAATTAATATTTAAATAAAAAAAGGGAAAGCCGAAAAGCACAGGGCTTTATCCAGCCTTGGGGCAGGCCCGGAGCAAAGCATACGTGTACAGTTTTGAGTGGTTCCTTTTAGTCGTTAGTGTTAAGTTCGGCTGCAATGATCTTATCAAGCACATCGACAAAATAATCATCCTTGCCGAGAACCTCTTTTGCGCCGCTGCTGAGGAACTCCTTGCGGGTTTTATCATCCGTTTTCCCCGAAAGGATTATTACCGGAAGTCTGTCATTGATCTCAACAATTTTTCTGAGTGTTTGCATACCGTTCAGGGCTGTATTGTCTTCTTCGTTGAGAACGTAATCGAGGACAACCAGGTCGGGTTTTCTGTGCAGGTTCCTGAGGCATTCCTCTCCTGATGGGAATGATTTTACACGGTAGCCGTTTTTTCCCTGGAAAACATATTCCAGCAGGTTGAGGATTACCCTGTCATCATCAACCATAAAGATAAGTTTGCCTTCCTGCTGCATTTCTGAATGATTTACGGGGAGAAGCTCCGGAAAACATGCTCCGGGGTTACCGGCCATTATCCCCGGTTGCGCCTTAATACATAAATTTAAAGCAAGATAGTAAAATATGGTGAAAATCCAATGTGTCCGTTTTTAATGTTTTTGTATCTTTATAAGTTGTAAACAATATAAATTACATGATCAAAACTGAGAAACTAACAAAGGTATTCAGGACCGACGAAGTTGAAACCACTGCCCTGAATGAAGTAAGCCTTGAAATCAAAAAAGGTGAATTTGTTGCTATAATGGGCCCGTCAGGATGCGGCAAGTCCACACTTCTCAATATTGTTGGCTTGCTTGATAATCCAACGTCAGGAGAACTTTATTTTGACGGCATTGAGGTTGCAGGGTTTACTGAAAGGAAAAGGACTAACCTGCGCAAGTCCAATGTAGGGTTTGTCTTTCAAAGCTTCAACCTGATTGACGAACTGACTGTTTTCGAGAATGTTGAGCTGCCGCTTCTCTACCAGAAGGTTCCTGGTTCTGAAAGGAAAGCTAAGGTTGAGCAGGCGCTGGAGAGAATGCAGATAGCCCACCGGCGGAAGCACTTTCCGCAGCAGTTGTCCGGCGGTCAACAGCAGCGTGTAGCTATATGCCGTGCGGTAGTATCCAATCCGCGTATAATACTTGCCGATGAGCCTACCGGCAATCTTGATTCTGCAAATGGTGAGGAGGTGATGAATCTTCTTCAGCAGCTTAATGAAGGCGGAACGACAATAGTAATGGTTACCCACTCACCATCGGATGCTGAAAAGGCAAACAGGATTGTACATCTGTTTGACGGTCATATAGTAACTGAGAACATAAAGAAGATTCTCTGAATCCGCCCAGAAATACAACCCACCCTGCCAGCTGAAGCTTTTTCCGCCGGGGTGATTGGACATGATAAATACATCTCTCCCTGCCGGCTGAAGCTGCAACAAATTCTTCCGGGAAGCATTCAGTTTAATATGTACTGGTGGCTGCGTTAATTTCAGGCAGGCCCGGTCATACGGTTACCATCAGTAATCATCTTCATCGTCATCATAATCCTCAAGGTCATCATAGAGGTCTTCAAAATCTTCAGGTTTGAAATTGAGATCTTCGTCATCAAGTTCCTCAATCTCGTCCAGAAACTGTGTCCTTTTGGATTTCTGTTTTTTCACAGGGGCAAGCTTACGCTTCTTTTTCCCTCTTAACCCCTCATTGTCTTCACGATATACGTCAGACATTTTTTTTGACTTCATCACCTTAAAAAAGAAAAATGATTTACTTAAGAAATTTGGTGCGTTTACTTTTTAACTGTTTTACAATACAATTTTAGTCAATTTTTTAAAAAAAACAGTATTCATAAATATTTTTTGGCAATTGGCCGGTTTTTTCACATGTGATTTCGAAATCAACCAAAATTCACCAACTTGTAAGTGTATTTTTACTGATGCTTCACCATGAAACAAGTTTCCGGTCACTGCCTGCATTGTTTTATCGGGATAATGACATATTTTTGTCAAGCTGGGGCCGCTGAATTCAGAGGCCCGGCCTTGAAAAGCCCCAAAAAAATCAAACATAAGGATGCCGGTCTTCTCTCTCACCTATTTCTCGCTTTTTCTGATTATCGCAGTAGGGTTCATTATCGGACGCCTAAAGATAAAGGGGATATCTCTGGATATTTCTGCAGTTATATTTGTTGCGCTGCTCTTTGGCCATTTTGGTGTAGTTATTCCCCAGGACTTTCAGGAGATAGGCCTTGTGCTGTTCATTTTTACCATCGGCATCCAGGCAGGGCCCGGTTTCTTCAGCACTTTCCGCAGCGGGGGGAGGTCTCTTGTTGCAGTTGCGCTCATTCTAGTAAGCCTCGCTGCCATTACAACCGTTGGAACCGCCTGGCTTTTCGGCATTGAATTCCATCTGGCGGTCGGGCTCTTCACGGGTGCACTTACAAGTACTCCCGGGCTGGCCGCGGCCATCGATTCCACCGGTTCTTCACTTGCGCCCATTGGCTATGGTATTGCCTATCCCTTCGGAGTCGTTGGCGTTATCATATTTGTGAGGCTTCTTCCGCTACTGTTAAGGGTAAGGGTTAAGGATGCAGAAACTGATATAGACAGGCAGCTTCAAAGAATATACCCCGAGGTGTGCAACCGGCACTTCGTTGTTGAAAACGACAACATAGACGGCAGGACAATCGGAGAGCTGCAGATAAGGAGCATGACCGGCGCAAGCATTTCACGGGTTCTCTCAGGCGGCAAGGCCATGACCCCTTCGCCTGGTACAGTCCTCTACAAAGGTGACCTTGTAAAGGCAGTCGGAAGCCGGGAGGCGCTCGAAAAAATGAGGTTGCTCATTGG
>SL_3KL_010_SEDDRAFT_10002362_pt1 | contig 17277 bp, 13 predicted proteins | sample SodLakKL_010_SED_2_FD_10381 | JGI IMG/M metagenome (IMG submission 10381) | reverse complement strand
GGGGCGCCGCGCCTCCAGCGGCTCGCCGCCAAGCTNATCCGCCAGCCCGCCAGGTGAGCCGATTGCGCTGAACGAACTGTTGCACGGGCGGTGCCTTTCCGTGACGTTCGTTGCAAATCGGTGCGGAAGGTTGCGACTTCCTCGCCGGATCTGTACCAATAGCCTCCCCCGATAAGACGGCGGTGGCTCCTGCTTACCGGGCAGGAGGCACGGACAACGACGAGGAGGCAAGATGAACCCGCGCATCAATATCGAGCTCGACAGTCCCGAGGCCGAGGCCTTTGAAGCCCGGCAGTTCAAGGTCTATACCCACCGTCAGCTCGACAAGATCGAAGCGATCCAGAACCTGCCTGACAATCTGCGCTTCGACATGCGGGTCGTCAGCCAGGTGCTGCCGTTCCGGGTTAACGAGTATGTGATCGAGGAGCTGATCGACTGGACCAATATCCCGGCGGATCCGGTCTTCCAGCTTACCTTTCCCCAGCGCGACATGCTCAAGCCTGAGCACTTCGACGAGGTGGCCGAACTGGTGCGCCGCGACGCCGAGGCCGCCGAGATGAAGCCGCTGATCGAGCGGGTTCGCAGCGAGCTCAACCCCCATCCCGCGGGGCAGATGGATCTCAACCTGCCGATGCTCGATGGCGAGCCGCTGCCCGGCATGCAGCACAAGTACCGCGAGACGGTGCTCTTCTTTCCCAGCCAGGGCCAGGTGTGCCACAGCTACTGCACCTTCTGCTTCCGCTGGGCGCAGTTCGTCGGCGACAAGGAGCTCAAGTTCGCCTCCAGCGAAGCGGGTTCCCTGCACCGCTACCTGGCCGAGCACACCGAGGTGACTGATCTGTTGATGACCGGCGGCGACCCCATGGTGATGAAGGCCAAGCACCTGCGCCAGTACCTGGAGGGGCTGATGGCACCGGAGCTGGACCACGTTCAGGACATCCGCATCGGCACCAAGAGCCTGACCTTCTGGCCCTACCGCTTCGTCACCGACCCGGACGCCGAGGATGTGCTCGATCTGTTCCGCGAGCTGACCGCCGCCGGCAAGCACGTCGCCTTCATGGCGCACTTCAACCACTGGAAGGAGATGGACACCCCCATCTGCCGCGAGGCGATCCGGCGCATCCGTGCCACCGGGGCGGAGATTCGTACCCAGGCGCCGCTGCTCAAGCACATCAACGACGATGCCGACCAGTGGGCGCGCATGTGGACCACCCAGGTGCGCCTGGGGATGATCCCCTACTACCTGTTCGTCGAGCGCGACACCGGCGCCCGCCACTACTTCGAGGTGCCCCTGGTGCGCGCCTGGGAGATCTACCGTGAGGCCATCAAGACGGTACCAGGCCTGGCGCGTACCGCTCGTGGGCCGTCCATGTCCGCCGATCCGGGCAAGGTGGAGATCCAGGGGGTCACCGAGATCAAGGGCGAGAAGGTCTTCGTGCTGCGCTTTATCCAGGGGCGCGACCGCGACTGGGTGCAGCGGCCCTTCTTCGCCAAGTACGACGAGGAAGCGACCTGGCTCAACCACCTCGAACCCGCCCTGGGGGAGAGCGAATTCTTCTTCGAAGCCGAGTTCGCCGCCATGAAGGACGAGAAGCAGGCGCTGATCATGAAGGCATCGTGATGGCTTCCCGGCAAGCCCAGCTTGCCCGCTGAAGGGGATCATCAGAAGCCAACGCGCCATAAACGCTGCCAACGACTAGACTGACGTAGGTGAACTGTCCGCTTTCCGTTGAGGGAGGTTGGTTACCCGAAAGCAGTTTTATCCGCTAAAGTAGAATAGATTGGTAGAATCCCTGGCCGGTGGTCGGGACTGCCACATAAAACTGCCTACAACACAATAGAGGTGTGTTCATGAAACGCCATGCTTTTTCGGCTGCTGCCTTCTCTGGTGCCCTGCTGGGAGCCGCGATGTTCTCGGCACCCGCAGTAGCGGATAGCCGCTACATCACCATCGGTACTGGTGGCCAGACCGGCGTCTACTATGTGGTCGGTCAGTCGGTCTGCCGGATGGTCAACCGCGGTAGCGACGAGCACAACATCCGCTGCAACGCCCCCACCACCGGTGGTTCCGTGGCCAACGTCAACGGAATGAAGTCCGGCGACCTGGACATGGGCGTCGTGCAGTCCGATGTGCAGTATCGTTCCTACCACGGCGAAGACAATTTCGAATCCGATGGACCTTGGGAAGAGATGCGCGCTGTCTTCACCATGCACGGAGAGCCGTTGACCGTGGTCGCTCGCGCCGACTCCGGCATCGAGCACTTCTCCGACTTCCCCGGCAAGCGCGTCAACATCGGCAATCCGGGCTCCGGCCAGCGCAACACCATGAACGTGGTGATGAATGCCATGGGGTGGGATACCGACACCTTCTCCCTGGCGTCTCAGCTTGATGCCGCCGAGCAGGCCGCTGCCCTGTCCGACAACAATATCGACGCCATGGTCTATGTGGTGGGCCATCCCAACGGTTCCATCCAGGAGGCCACCACCACCATCGATGCCCGCCTGATCCCGGTTACTGGCCCGGAGATCGACGAAATCATCGAGGCCAATCCCTTCTACACTCGCTCGGTGATCCCTGGTGGCCTCTATCGCGGCAATGACGAGGATGTGGAGACCTTCGGCGTGGCGGCAACCTTCGTCTCCTCCACTGCGGTGGACGAAGATGTGATCTACGAGACGGTCAAGGCGGTGTTCGAGAACTTCGACCGATTCACCCGTCTGCACCCGGCGTTTGCCAATCTCAACGAGGAGGACATGATCTCCGACGGCCTGACCGCTCCGCTGCATGACGGGGCGGCACGCTATTACCGGGAGCGTGGCTGGATCGAATGATCCCGGCACTCTCGGCGAGTTATCACCCGTGGTGATCGATGCGCGGACCCCCTCGGGGCGTCCGCGCATCTCGTTGGCGAGCCGGCTTCCTGCCGCCGCAGCGGTAGGGGAAAACCATAAGTCATTGATAGTGGACAGGGCCAGCATATGACCGATGAAAACTCAAAACCCCGAGCGTCGGAGGTCGACCTCGAGGATATGGTCGCCTCCAGCGACTCGGGGGCGCGCAAGCCGGCAGGGGCACCGGGAAAGCTGCTGGTCAGCATTGCAGCAGCCTGGTCGCTATTTCAGCTATGGATCGCCTCACCGCTCCCCTACATGTTTCGCTTCGGTGTCTTCAATGCCACCGAGGCTCGCTCCATTCACCTGGCGTTCGCGCTCTTTCTGGCCTTCATGGCTTATCCGGCGCTGAAGCGCTCACCGCGTGATCGGATTCCCATCCAGGACTGGGTGCTGGCGGCCGTCGCCGCTTTCTGCGGCGCCTATATATTCCTCTTCTACGACCAGCTCTCTGAACGTCCAGGGGCACCAATCACTCAGGACGTGATCGTCGGTGTGGTAGGTATCCTGATGCTGTTGGAGGCCACGCGGCGTGCCCTGGGGCCACCGCTGATGATCGTGGCCTCCATCTTTATTCTCTACTCGCTGTTCGGCCCCTATATGCCGGGTCTCCTGGCCCATCGGGGTGTTACCTTTCAGAGTCTGGTCAACCATCAGTGGCTGACCGCCCAGGGGGTCTTCGGTATTGCCCTGGGGGTCTCGACCAGCTTCGTCTTCCTGTTCGTGCTGTTCGGTGCGCTGCTCGACAAGGCCGGCGCCGGCAACTACTTCATCAAGGTGGCCTTCTCGCTACTCGGCCACTACAAGGGTGGACCGGCCAAGGCCGCCGTGGTGGCCTCGGGTATGACCGGGCTGATCTCCGGCTCCTCGATTGCCAACGTAGTCACTACCGGTACCTTCACCATTCCGATGATGAAGCGGGTGGGCTTTTCTCCTGAGAAGGCCGGTGCCGTGGAAGTGTCATCCTCGGTCAATGGTCAGATCATGCCACCAGTGATGGGGGCCGCGGCCTTTCTGATGGTCGAGTATGTCGGGATTTCCTACGTCGAGGTCATCAAGCATGCCTTCCTGCCGGCATTGATTTCCTATATCGCACTGGTCTATATCGTCCACCTAGAAGCACTCAAGGCCAACATGCAGGGCCTGCCCACCAGCAATCCGGCGCGGCCCTTCCTGAACAAGCTGATCGGCTTTCTGACCGGCCTGCTGCTGCTGATGGCACTATCGTTCGGGGTCTACTATGGCCTCGGCTGGCTCAAGCCAGTGCTGGGTGATGCCACCCCCTGGGTAGTCGCGGTGGCGCTGACGGTGCTCTATGTGTGGCTGCTCAAGGTGGGGGCCAAGTACCCGGAGCTGGAACTGGACGACCCGACGTCGGAGGTGGTCACGCTGCCCCAGACCCGCCCCACCGTGATGGTCGGCCTGCACTACATCCTGCCGGTGATCGTGCTGGTGTGGTGCCTGATGGTCGAGCGCCTCTCGCCAGGCCTTTCTGCCTTCTGGGCGACAGTGTTCATGATCTTCATCATCGTCACCCAGCGTCCGATCATTGCCGCCTTTCGCCACCGCGGGAAGCTCGCCGAGGATATCAAGGAAGGCTTCATGGATCTGTGGGACGGCCTGGTGACCGGTGCCCGCAACATGATCGGCATCGGTATCGCCACCGCAGCGGCGGGCATCATTGTCGGGGCAGTCTCCCAGACCGGCGTGGGGCTGGTACTGGCCGACGTCGTGGAGATCCTCTCCATGGGTAACCTGATGCTGATCCTGCTGCTCACCGCGGTGCTCAGCCTGGTCCTCGGCATGGGCCTGCCCACCACCGCCAACTACATCGTGGTATCGGCCCTGCTGGCGCCGGTGATCGTGACGCTGGGGCAGCAGAGTGGCCTGATCGTGCCGCTGATCGCCGTGCACCTCTTTGTGTTCTACTTCGGCATCATGGCCGACGTGACACCGCCGGTGGGTCTGGCATCATTTGCCGCGGCAGCGGTGTCGGGGGGAGACCCGCTGCGCACCGGCTTCCAGGCGTTCTACTACAGTCTGCGCACCGCAGCGCTGCCATTCCTGTTCATCTTCAACACCGACCTGCTGCTGATCGACGTCGGCTGGCTACAGGGTATCGTGATATTCATCATCTCGACGATCGCCATGCTGATCTTCGCGGCGGGAACCCAGGGATTCATGTTCGCCCGTAACCGCTGGTACGAGTCTATCCTGCTGCTGCTGGTGGCCTTCACCCTGTTCCGCCCCGGGTTCTGGATGGACCAGATCCACGACCCCTACCAGCCCGTACCGCCGGCGCAGTTTGTCCAGGCAATGGGTGATGTCGACGACGGCAGCAACCTGAGGGTGCAGATCTCGGGTGAAGATGCCTTCGGCGACCCCATGACCACCTATATTCTGGTGCCGGTACCAAGGGGTGATACTGCAGAGGAGCGCATGCAGGAACTGGGGATGGAGCTCTGGATCGACGGGGATCAGGCCATGGTCGATTTCGTCGAATTCGGCAGCCTGGCTGCGGATCTCGGCTTTGATTTCGATCAGGAGATCATTGAGGTAGCGGCGCCGGTGGATCGTTGGGCCAAGGAGTGGATGTGGATACCGGGGTTCCTGGTGTTCGGCCTGGTGGTGATGCTGCAGCGTCGCCGTCGTGAACCCGGTGCCGGCCAGGCCGCTACCGCCTGAAGGAGACGATGACATGTACAGTAAGATCATGCTGCCGGTGGACCTCAACGAGGAGACCTCCTGGAAGAAGGCGCTGCCCACGGCCATCACCCTGTGCCGGACCTTCGGGGCCTCGCTGCACGTGGTGACGGTGCTGCCCGATTACCGCATGCCGCTGGTGGGCTCCTACTTTCCGAAGGACTTTGCCAAGAAGGCCCACGACGCGATCACCGAGGCGCAGCACACCTTCATTCAGGAGCACGTGCCCGAGGATATCCAGACCCAGACCGTGATCGTCGACGGCTCACCCTGGGAGGCGATCATCAAGGCGGCCAAGAAGCTCGAGGTCGACCTGATCATCATGGCATCCCATAACAAGCGCAAGTTCGCCGACTACGTGCTCGGCCCGAATGCCGAGCACGTGGTGCACCATGCCAAGATGTCGGTGATGATCGTGCGCTGAGTTCGTCAGGCGGCCACCAGGTTCGCCACAACCCTAAGAGCCCCGGCCAACTGGCCGGGGCTTCTGCGTTCTTGAGGCGGCAACCGGGAATCAGGCGACGCTGACTTACGACATTCGTGATCGGCTCATGTATGGCGCGTGGTGAAAGCGTGGAAAGCCGTGTCAGCGAAGGGCTGCAATATTGACTCGGGTCAACTACATTAAATCTAAGTTAATAGATGAAGCCGACATTAAGGCGTTAGCCGGTGTCGGGATTGGTCCGCCCCAGGCGGGCATTACAAGGCGCAACAGGGGTGACAGCATGAACGCGGCAACAACAAGAGCGAATGACAAGGCTGCAGCGCCCAGGGTCAAGATCACCATCAACCCGGTGGGCATGGATCGGCCGAGGGTTTGGCTAGCGGCCGGCATCGAGGACTTTCGCCAGGCCACGGCGGTGAGTCTCGCGTACGGCATGTTCTGGGTGGGTCTGAGCATTGCCATTACCGCAGGGGCCATTACTCTGGGGCTGTGGCACTGGTTGCTGCCCATGGTGGCAGGCTTCATGTTCATGGGCCCGCTGGTGGCGGTGGGTTCCTACGGCGTCAGCCGCGCCCTGGAGGCCAACCGTGCCCCTCACCTGGGGGACGCCTTCGGCGCCTGGCGGCCCCATGCCGGCCAGCTCGCCATGATGGGCGTGATGATGATGATCTTCTTCCTTGCCTGGATCCGGCTGGCGACCTTGCTGTTTGCGCTATTCTTCGGTTTCGAGGTGCCCAGCCCGGCGGCGCTCTACTCGGCCCTGCTGACTACCCCCCAAGGGCTGGGCATGATCTCAGTAGGGACGATAATGGGCGGCATCCTGGCCTTCGGGGCTTTCGCCATCAGCGCGGTGGCCATTCCCACCCTGATGCACCACGACCTCACCTTCATGGAGGGGATCGAGGCCAGCGTGCGCTCCGTGGCCCGCAACTTCCGCCCGATGCTGCTTTGGGCGGCCATTCTGACCGGCTGCGTGCTGGTGGGGGTGATGACCTTCTACATCGGTCTTGCGCTTATCCTGCCCGTACTGGGCCATGCCAGTTGGCATGCCTACGAGGATCTGGTGCGTGTCGAAATTCTCGACGATGACGAGTCACTGAGCGGTTGATATCCGTTCGCCTCGCACCGCCGGGGCCAGGCCACTATGCTGGGGGGCGTTGACGCCCCCTTTCCATTGCTGGCCCGGGGCCAGCGCCCGCCAGGTGATGCTGCCATGCCCACACTGCGCCCGCTTGCCTACCTGCTGCCCATGCTGCTTCCCCTGATGCCTCTCCACGCCCAGCCCCTCACACTTGCGGATGGTGGCCATGTCATCGCCCATGAGCTCGATGCCTGCCTGGCGGATGCCCAGTGGCAGCCCGCACCCGCCTTGGTCTGCGCGGTGAATGCCGAGACTCGCTGGGAGGAGGAGGTCGAGCGCCTCGGCGCACGGCTCGACAAGGTGCTCGGGCGGGAGGCGCGCCTGGCCCTGGAGACCTCGCGGGCCGCCTGGGAGCAGGCCCGAACGGCCGACCTGGCGCTGGTGGAGACCTATCATGGCCAGCTTTCCGAGGCGGGGCTGGGTGACCCTGACCTGCTGCCGCTGTCGCGCCAGCTGCACCGTAATGCGGTGTGGAAGCAACGTGCCCGCTATTTGCAGCGGCTGCTGGATGGCCTTGAGGAGCGCCTGCCGGAGCCGACCCGGGAGGCGCCATGATGGACAGCGCTGTCGGCTATAGCACATTTCCTAACTGATCTTTGTCGCGTGATCGGGTAGGCTCGTGCGCAACCATGATTCTGATCACAGGGTTGCCCCCATGCGCCAACTCATCCTGCCTTTTCTGTTCGCCCTTGCTTCTCTCCCATGGCTGCCGCTGTCGGCTGTCGCCGAGCAGTCGCTGCCGGTGCCGAGCGGCGAGGTTCTGTTGACCATCAGCGGCAACATCGACTTCCCCAACGTGGACGACCAAGCCAGGTTTGACCGTGAGATGCTGATGGCCATCGCTCCCACCGAGATCGAGACCCGCACCCCTTGGCACTCCGACCGCGGCCGTTATGAGGGTCCACTGCTGCGGGAAGTGTTAGCGGCGGCCGGGGTCCGCAGCGATAGCGTTCGGGTCAGGGCGCTGAACGACTACGAAGCGGAGCTCCCCCTTGCCGAACTGCACGACTACGACGTCATCCTGGCGATGAGCCGCAACGGCTCGCCGGTCCAGATTCGCGAGTTTGGCCCGCTGTTCGTGCTCTATCCCTTCGACGACCATCCGGAACTGCTCAACGAGTCCGTGCGTTTCCGCTCGGTGTGGCACGTCGTGCATATTCACGCCCCCTGAGGGGGCCGCTATCAGGAGCGTCCCATGCTGCGCCTGCCTCTGCGAGTCAAGCTTGGCGCCGTCAGCGCGCTGGTGCTGCTGGCGGCGGCGCTGGTCGTGGTAGGGCTGGTGGCTTTGCGCCAGGACAGCCTGGCCCAGAGCGTGGGCGGGGACACCTCCTGGCACGCTTACAAACTCGACCGCGATGTGGTCCAGCTGCGCAACTACCTGGCGCAGCCGGAATCCGATCATGGGGGGTTAACGCTGCGCTTCGAGCTCTTCTACAGCCGATTGAACCTGATGCGCGGCGGTGGTGATATCAGCGACCTGCTGGCCTCGATTCCTGACGCCAGCGCCCTGCTGGACGAGATCGAGCAGCGCATCGAGGAGCTTGACCGCATGATCCAGGCACTCGAGGCGCTGCAGGAGGGTGCCCGCAATGCCCTGGACCGTCACCTCGATATCCTGGGTAATCGCACCGAGCGGCTGGTGATCGCCATCAATGGCCACCTGGCCGAAACCGCTACCCGCGAGCGTGGCCAGCTGCAGCGGCTCTATGCTCTGCTGCTGTTATTGATCCTGGCGATGAGCCTGTCGGCCATGCTGGTCGCGCTCATCCTGTTTCGCGAGGCCCGGGATAACGCCGCGGCGCGTCGTGACCTGGAAACGTTGAGTCGAGAGTTGGAGGCGACCGCCCGACAGGCAGAGTCGGCCAACCAGGCCAAGTCGGAGTTCCTGGCCACCGTCAGCCACGAGATCCGCACCCCGCTCAACGGTGTCATCGGCATGAGTGATGTGCTGCTGGAGCATCGGCTCGAGGAGTCGGTGCGTCATTGCGCGGCCACCATTCACGACAGCGCCGGGCTGTTGCTGGAGCTGATCAACGACCTGCTGGATTTTTCCAAGATCGAGGCCGGGCGTCTCGAACTGGAGCAAAGTGCCCTGGCGCTGGATGAGCTGGTCGGTGGCGTGGTGGCGCTGCTCGCGCCGCGCGCCGAGGCACGCGGTGTGGCGCTACTGACGCGCCTGGATCCGCAACTCCCGGAGCGGGTGCTGGCTGACCCGGGGCGCCTGCGTCAGGTGCTGATCAATCTGGTCTCCAATGCGGTGAAGTTCACCGAACAGGGTGAGATTCGCCTGGAGGTGCGACCGGAAGGGGGCGGCGGACTTCGCTTCGAGGTGGTGGATACCGGTTGCGGCATCGCCCCCGAACAGCTCCCGCGGATCTTCGAGCCCTTCCGGCAGGGCGATGCCTCGACTGCGCGGCGCTTTGGGGGTACCGGGTTGGGTCTGGCAATTTGCCGCCGGCTGGTGGAGGCAATGGGCGGGCGCATCGAGGTGGCCAGCGAGCCCGAGGTAGGCAGCCGCTTCTGGTTCGTGCTGCCGCTGACGACCATCGAGGGGCCCAGCCCGGCCGCGCTGCCGGCGGTGAGGGGTTCGCGTCGGGCGGATCTGCACGGGGTCCATCTGTTGGTAGTGGAGGACAACCTCATCAACCAGCAGGTTGCCAGGGCCATGCTGGAGCGTCTCGGTTGCCGAGTCACCATCGCCGGATCCGGTGCGGCCGCACTGCAGCTGGTGGCGGCCGGCCGTTTCGATTTGATCTTCATGGATATCCAGATGCCGGACATGGACGGCCTGGAGGTGACCCGCCGACTGCGCGCTCGACACGGCTGGGCGGCGGGCGTGCCCATCGTGGCGATGACCGCCGGTGGTCCCGGGGGCGAGCGGGCCCGCTGCCTGGCCGCCGGCATGAACGGCTACCTGACCAAGCCGCTGCGCCAGGAACTGCTGCTGGAGGCGCTGTTTCGCTACCTGGCCAATGGGACTGCGATGTCGCGCACGACCGTCGCGCCGGTGTCGGCCGGGCGCGATAGTCTGCTCGACACGCTGACGCTGCAGGCCCTGCGCGACTCTTTGGGCCAGGAGGGGCTCGCTTCGCTGGTCGATCTCTTCGGCGGCCAGGCCGAGTCTCGTCTGGCCAGCCTGGTGTGCGCCCTCGACGAGGGTGATCTGCAGGAGGCTCGCCACACGGCGCACCAGCTCAAGGGGGAGTCGTCGAGCCTGGGCGCCGTCAAGGTGGCCGGGCTCGCAGCCCGGCTCGAACGCCTGGTCGGCGAGGGGGACAAGCCGGCGGCCAGCGCCCTGATGAACAAGCTCTCGTCCTGTGTGGCGGCCACCCTGGCCGCCCTGGAGGCCTGGCGGGCTCCGTCGGCCCTCTGAGATGATCGTTTGTGATGCATCTTCCGGCCGGCCTACACTGGGGCGAACGTTAAAGTCGGAGGTCCGCGATGCCAGATGCCTCGAGCCTTCCCCAGGTACCGGCACCTGCCGGGGGGTCCCCGTTGCGCACCGCTGTCAGCCATCGGTTCGACCCGGACGAGGCCGTTGCTGAACTCGCCTCCGGCCTGTGCCATGCATCGCTGGGTTTCGTGCTCTTCTTCTGCAGCGTCGAATATCCTCTGGAGGCACTGTCTCGCGCCCTCAACGAGGTCTTCGCCGACATCCCGGTGGCGGGTTGCACCTCGGCCGGGGAGATCACCCCGGCGGGCTATGCCCGGGGCAGCATCGTGGCAATCGGCTTCGACCGCCGTCACTTCGAACTGGCACCGGCGCTGGTGGAGTCGCTCGATGCCTTCGACCTGCCCTGTGCCCAGGGCCTGGTGGATGACCTGCTCGGCCGCTGCCGCGAGAGGGCCCTGGCGCCCCTGGCGGACAACAGCTTCGTGGTGACCCTGCTCGATGGCCTCTCGAGCAGCGAGGAGAGCGTGATCGCAACCCTCGATGCCGCACTGGGCAGCATTCCTAGCTTCGGCGGCTCGGCCGGGGACGATAATCGCCTCGCCCGCACCCACGTCTTCTGCCACGGGCGTTTCCACACCGAGGCGGCGGTGGTGCTGATGGTCAATACGCCGCTACCCTTCGAGGTCTTCTCCACCCACCACCTACGGCCCCGACATGAAAAGTTGGTGGTCACCGCCGTCGATCGGGAGTCGCGACGGGTGCTGGAGCTCAATGCGGTATCTGCCGTGGAGGCCTATGCGGCGCTGGTGGGGCATCCGGTGGAGGGACTGGGCCCCGAGCTGTTCGCCCGGCATCCGCTGGCGGTGCGCATCGGCGATCACTACTACGTGCGCTCCATCCAGCGTGCCAACGAGGATGGCAGCCTGAGTTTCTACTGCGCTGTGGAGAACGGCATCGTGCTCACGGCCATGGCGCCCGCACCGATCCTGGGGGAGCTGGTGAAGACGCTGAGGGGCCTCGAACAGCGCCTGGGCTCCCACGAGCTGGTCATCGGCTGCGACTGCTTCCTGAGGCGCCTGGAGCTGGAGGTGCTGGGCAAAGATGCGGCGGTCTCTGACCTGCTGAGCCGTAGCCGGGTGGTTGGCTTCAATACCTATGGGGAGCAGTACCATGGCATGCACATCAACCAGACCTTCACCGGGGTGGCCATTGGCACCGCTCGATCCGGCGGCGCTGCCTGAGGCGCCCGAGGCCCGCGCGGTGGTTCTGGCCGAGGAGAATGCCCGGCTGAGGCGCATCTGTGGTGCATTGATCGAGCGGGTGGAGTCCAGCGGCGTGCCCGGTGGGGCGCCCTATGCGGCCTTCGAGCACTCGGTGCTTCTGGCGGAGCAGGTCCGTGAGCGTACCGAGACCCTGCAACGCACCCTGGGCGAACTGCACCGGGCCAAGGCGGAGGCCGAGGCGGCCAACCTCTCCAAGACCCGGTTTCTCGCCGCGGTGAGCCATGACCTGCTCCAGCCGTTGAACGCGGCGCGGCTGTTCTCCAGCGCCCTGGAGGAGCAGCCGCTGCCGGATGGCGCCCGGCGCCTGGTCGCCAATATCGGGCGCTCGCTCAAGGACGTCGAGGCGCTGATCGGCAGCCTGGTGGATATTTCGCGGCTCGATGCCGGGGTGCTCAGGCCCGATATCGCCCCCTTTCCCGCCGAGGAGCTGCTCGGCGTGATGGCGGAGGAGTATCGCCAGATGGCCGCGGTCAGGGGGCTGGACTTCCACCATGTGCCGACCCAAGCGGTGGTCGAGACCGACCTGGCGCTGTTGGCACGGGTGGTGCGCAACTTTCTGGGCAACGCGATCCGCTATACGGAACGGGGCCGCATTCTGCTGGGCTGTCGGCGTCGCCGGGGCGGGCTGGAGATTCTGGTGGGCGATACCGGGCCCGGTATCGCGCCTGGGCAGCAGGGTGAGATCTTCGAGGAGTTCCGGCGCCTCGAGGCGGGCCACGGGCGCGAGGACCGAGGGCTAGGGCTGGGGTTGGCCATCGTCGACCGCATCAGCGGGATGCTCGGTCATCCCCTGGGGCTTGTCTCGGTGCCAGGGCGGGGCTCGCTGTTCTCGGTAATGGTGCCCTACGCCGCGGCGCCCCGGCCGTCCCCTGGCCGCCTTGACCCGGCGCCGAGCGGACCGCCGTTGATCGATCAGGCTGTCTGGGTGCTGGACAACGATGCGGCGATCCGCGAGGGCATGGAGGCCCTGCTGGGGGGCTGGGGTTGCCGGGTGGTGGCCGTGGGCTCGTCGTCCGAGCTCGAACGGCGTATCGCCGAGCCCGGCACCGTGCTGCTGGTGGACTACCACCTGGGAGAAGGGCAGCCCGACGGGCTGGAGGTCGCCGCCCGGCTGCGCGCGGCCTATCCCTGGCTGCCGGTCGTGGTGATCACCGCCAACCACGACGCGGCATTGAAGTCGCGGATACGCCAGGCCGGCTATCACTGCCTACTCAAGCCGATCAAACCGCTGCGCCTGCGCCTGCTGCTGACCTCGCTACTGGGGCCTCAGTCGGAGCGGCGGTCGGCCCGGTAGCGGGCCAGGTCCAACTCACCGGCCAGCAGTATCGCCTGGACCCGGCTCGCCACGCCCAGCTTTCGCAGGATGGCCGAGACATGGGTCTTTACCGTGGTCTCGGCGACGTCCATCTCCCGAGCGATTCCCTTGTTGGAAGCACCACGGCTGAGCAGTTCGAACACCTCGAGTTGCTTGCCGGTGAGGCGGGCCAGGCGAGAGTCGGGTGGGGCGGCGGTGACGGCCGGCGCCGGGTGCGCGGGGGGAGGGCGGCGCATGACCTGGGGCGGCAGGTAGAGCTGCCCCCCGAGGAGCTGACGCAGAGCCGCCAGTAGGTCGCCGCGGGGAGTCGATTTTGGAATATAGCCCACGGCGCCCATCTCGATGGCCGCCAACACCGTGCGCCGGTCCTGCTCCGCCGAGAGGATGGCCACCGGCAGCGCGGGGTAGGCGTCCCTGAGTCGACTCAGCCCGTCGAGGCCCTCTGCGTCGGGCAGGTTCAGGTCCAGCAGCAGCAGATCGAGGACCTCCTCATGGCGCTCGACCTCCTGCATGGCCCGCGCCAGGCTGTCGGCCTCCAGCAGCCGGGTGCCTGGCAGGCCCGCCGCGATCACCGCGCCGATGGCGTCGCGGAACAGCGGATGGTCGTCGGCGACCATCAGGGTCGTCATCGCTCTCTCCCGTCAGGGCCCTCCTCCCAAGGGAGGAGGGCGTCTCATGCCACCGGAGTATGTCGCAGAAGCGCGGCCTGACCAAGACTGAAGAGTGTCCCAACATAATCATAACGTTCAGGAGCCACGCCATGATCTATGCCAACCCCGGCCAGTCCGGTGCCGTTATCGCCTTCGACAAGCGCTACGGTAACTACATCGGCGGCGAGTTCATCCCGCCGGTGAAGGGTGAGTACTTCGATAATGTCACGCCGGTCAACGGCGAGGTGTTCTGCCAGATCCCGCGCTCAAGTGCCGAGGACATCGACAAGGCGCTGGACGCCGCCCACGCCGCCGCACCGGCCTGGGGGAGGACCTCGACCACCGAGCGCTCCAACATTCTGCTGAAGATCGCCGACCGCATCGAGCAGAACCTCGAGAGGCTCGCCGTGGCCGAGACCTGGGACAACGGCAAGGCGGTGCGCGAGACCCTCAATGCCGACCTGCCGCTGGCCGTGGATCACTTCCGCTATTTCGCCGGCTGTATCCGAGCCCAGGAGGACACCTCCAGTGCCATCGACAACAACACGGTTGCCTACCACTTCCACGAGCCGCTGGGCGTGGTGGGACAGATCATCCCCTGGAACTTCCCGCTGCTGATGGCGGTGTGGAAGCTGGCTCCGGCGCTGGCCGCCGGCAACTGCGTGGTGCTCAAGCCCGCCGAGCAGACCCCGGCCTCGATTCTGGAGCTGATGAAGCTGGTCGGCGACCTGCTGCCCCCGGGCGTGGTCAACATCGTCAATGGCTACGGTGCCGAGGCGGGCCAGGCGCTGGCGACCAGCAAGCGCATCGCCAAGATCGCCTTCACCGGCTCCACCCCGGTGGGGTCGCATATCCTCAAGTGCGCCGCCGAGAACATCATTCCCTCCACCGTGGAACTGGGCGGCAAGTCGCCGAATATCTACTTTGCCGACATCATGAATGCCGAGCCGGAGTTCATCGACAAGGCGGTCGAAGGCCTGGTGCTGGCCTTCTTCAACCAGGGCGAGGTGTGCACCTGCCCGTCCCGGGCGCTGATCCAGGAGTCCATGTACGACGCCTTCATGGCCAAGGTCATGGAGCGCACCCTATCGATCAAGCGCGGTAACCCGTTGGACACCGATGTCCAGGTCGGCGCCCAGGCCTCCCAGGAGCAGTTCGACAAGATCATGTCCTATATGGAGATCGCCCGCGAGGAAGGCGCCGAGTTCCTGACCGGTGGTAACAAGGAGGCCCTGGGGGATTCATTCGACAGTGGCTTCTATATCCAGCCGACGCTTCTCAAGGGCCACAACAAGATGCGGGTCTTCCAGGAGGAGATTTTCGGCCCGGTAGTGGCGGTGACCACCTTCAAGGACCAGGAAGAGGCGCTGGCTATCGCCAACGACACTGAGTTCGGCCTCGGCGCTGGCCTGTGGACCCGTGATATCAATCTCGCCTTTCGCATGGGGCGTGGCATCCAGGCCGGGCGGGTGTGGACCAACTGCTACCACCAGTATCCGGCCCACGCCGCCTTCGGTGGCTACAAGAAGTCCGGCATCGGTCGCGAGAACCACAAGATGGCCCTGGAGCACTACCAGCAGACCAAGAATCTGCTGGTGAGCTATGACATCAATCCGCTGGGCTTTTTCTGATCGGCGGGCGGCGTCTGATATCGCTCGGCAGTAACCATCAGAAAAAAAGGCGCGACGCGAGTCGCGCCATTTTTTTCGCCTTGCTACACGCGGCGACAACTTTGCGTCATCATCAACCTCCCGATCCACACGGAGACAGCATGGAGATGACCGACCTCGAAGCCCCCGACCTTCACCAGGAACGACTGCGGCGCGTGGTGTCGCTGGTCAGGGCTAGTGGTGCGCGCCGGGTGCTCGACCTGGGGTGCGGCTCCGGCGGACTGCTGCAGTATCTGCTGCGTGATGCCCAGTTCGAGCGCGTGGTGGGCCTGGAACTCTCCGGTGAACTGCTGGCCCAGGCCAAGCTGCGCCTGGAGGATCTACCGTCCGTCCGCGCGGGGCGCCTCGAGCTGGTGTGCGGCTCCTATACCGACAGGCATCCGGCGCTGGTCGGCTTCGAAGCCGCCGCCATGGTGGAGACCATCGAGCATGTTCCGCCCGAAGCGCTCTCTCGGGTCGAGCATGCGGTCTTCGCCGGGTTGCGGCCCCATCTGCTGGTGATGACCACCCCCAACCACGAATACAACCCCCTCTATGACATGGGGCCGGGCGAGTTTCGCGACCCCGACCACAAGTTCGAGTGGGACCGGGCGCGTTTTCGAGAGTGGGCGCAGGGAGTCTCCCGACGCAACGGCTACCGGGTTCGCTTCTCGGGGGTCGGCGAGATGGACACTCTCCTCGGGCAACCTTCCCAGGTGGCTCTGTTTACTCTGGCGCCTGACCCTACCTGATCCTCGGGGGCTGACCTTGCTCAAGCCCCGGAGGCGGTCCTGTCGAGTCCCAGTATCTGCGCTTCTTGTCGTCGCCGTCGTCGCAGGTCAAGTGCCACTGCCGTCCCCAGTAGTGTGAAACCGAACAGCTCCACCAGGGCGCGATAGTCGACGAAGAGGGCGTGGAGCACCAGGCCACCGCCCAACGATCCCAGCATAAGAGGCAGGGGGCCGACCCGACGTCTCAGGCCCGCGGCCAGCGCCCCCAGGCTGAGCAGAACGAATAGCGTGATTGTGCCGGCCCAGAGACCCTCATCGAGGGCCAGGCCGATGCCTAGCAGCGGCAGCAAGGCGACTAGAGCCAGGGTGCCGTAGCAGCTCAGCAGCGCCAGCGAGAGGGCGGCGAGGCCGAGCAGTCCGCGCCGCTGGACCCGGCGCCAGGCGCGGCGCGGGTCGAGGCGGTGTCGCCAGCGCCAGACCCAGGAGGGCGCCGCCTCGCCGCGGCGCATGCCCACCTCGATGGCATGGGCGCCGAAACTGGCCGCCACCTCCCGGGTCTGGGGGCTTTCGCTTAGGGCGAAGTAGTCGTGCTCCCCCACGATCCGGACCTCCTCGAAGCCCGCCTCCTCGAACAGCGCCAGCAGGTCCTCCTTGACCGTGGCCCCCACCACGCACTCCACCCACAGCCGGGGGTCCTCGTGGCAGTCCACCGACACCGGCCGATGGATCACCACGTCGGCGAGCTGCAGGCGGCCGCCTGGCCTCAGCACCCGGAACATTTCCGCCACGGCGCGGCGCTTGTCCGGCACCAGGTTGAGGGCGCCGTTGCTGGTGATGCTGTCGACACAGCCATCGGGCAGTGGCAGCTGCTCCGCGGACCCCTGCACGATGTCGAGGTCGTCGATACTGGCCCGGCGTATCGCGTCGGAGAGGCGGCGGGTCATTCCGGCGGTGAGGTCCAGGGCGATCACCCGTCCCCCGGGGCTGGCCAGCCGTCGGGCGATCAGGGCGTCGTTGCCAGCGCCGGCACCGATGTCGAGCACTCGGTCGCCGGACCGAATGGCCCCGGCGCGG
>SL_3KL_010_SEDDRAFT_10002361_pt1 | contig 17281 bp, 11 predicted proteins | sample SodLakKL_010_SED_2_FD_10381 | JGI IMG/M metagenome (IMG submission 10381) | reverse complement strand
CCTTGTACTCGATGTCGAGGGTCTCGCGGTTGTAGCGCGCACCACGGCATACCTCGCAGGTCACATACATGTCCGGGAGGAAGTGCATCTCGACCTTGATCACACCGTCACCCTGGCACGCCTCACAGCGTCCGCCCTTGACGTTGAAGCTGAAGCGCCCGGCCTTGTAGCCCCGCGAGCGGGACTCGGGCACGCCGGCGAAGAGTTCGCGGATCGGCGTGAACAGGCCGGTATAGGTGGCCGGATTCGATCGCGGTGTCCGCCCGATCGGGCTCTGGTCGATGTCCACGACCTTGTCGAAATGGTCCAGGCCCTCGACGTGCTCGAGTGGCGCCATGTCCATGGTCGAGCCGTACAGGTGACGCGCCATGTGCGGGTAGAGCGTGTGATTGATGAGCGTGGACTTGCCCGAGCCCGATACGCCGGTAACGCAGGTCAGCAAGCCTGCCGGGATCTCCGCGGTCACGTTCTGCAGGTTGTTGCCCGATGCGCCGTGGAGGATGAGCGCGCGCTCGTCCCGGGGCACGCGCTCATCCGGGACCTCGATCCTGCGATGACCGCACAGGTACTGTCCCGTCAGGGAAGCGGAGTTGCCCTCGATGTCGGCGGGCGTGCCTGTGGCCACGACATGGCCGCCATGGACGCCTGCGCCCGGGCCCATGTCGATGACGTGATCGGCACTGCGGATCGCCTCTTCGTCGTGCTCGACCACGATGACAGTATTGCCGAGGTCACGCAGGTTCGTCAGGGTGCGCAGCAGGCGGTCGTTGTCGCGCTGATGGAGTCCGATCGAGGGCTCATCGAGTACGTACATGACCCCCACCAGCCCCGCGCCAATCTGGCTGGCCAGACGAATCCGCTGTGCTTCCCCACCGGACAGCGTCTCCGCGCTGCGCTCGAGCGTGAGGTAGTCGAGGCCGACGTTGACGAGGAACTCCAGGCGCTGGCGGATCTCCTTGATGATCTTGGCGGCGATTTCCCCGCGATGGCCCGGCAATGTCAGCTCGCGGAACCAGGCGAGGGCCTGGCCGATGGGCAGGTGGACCACGCTGGGCAGGGATGCTCCGCCCACGAACACATGGCGGGCCGTGCGGTTGAGTCGGGAGCCCTGGCAGTCCGGGCAGGTTTCGTGGCTGATGTAGCGTGCGAGTTCCTCGCGCACCGCCATCGAGTCGGACTCCCCGTAGCGGCGTTCCATGTTCGGGATGATGCCCTCGAATGGCCGCCGTCGCGTCGTGGTCTGACCGCGTTCGTTCGCGTAGCGGAATTCGATCTCCTGCTCGCCGCTGCCGTACAGCAACAGGTCGCGTGTCGCCTGGGGCAGGGTCTCGAACGGCGCCTCCGGATCGAATGTCGCGTGCCGGGCGAGGGACTGGATCATCTGGAAGTAGTAGGCGTTGCGGCGATCCCAGCCGCGGATGGCGCCGCCGGCGAGGCTGAGGTGGGGGTGGGCAACCACGCGTTCCGGGTCGAAGAATTGATGCGTGCCGAGCCCGTCACAGGTGGGGCAGGCGCCAATGGGGTTGTTGAAGGAGAACAGGCGCGGTTCCATTTCCGGCACGGAGTAACCGCACTCGGGGCAGGAGAACTTCGACGAGAACGTGACCGGTGCCCGTTCCGGATCGTCCATCCAGGCCACGCGCGCCACGCCATCGGCCAGACTGAGAGCGGTTTCGAGCGACTCCGCGAGCCGCAGGCGCTGGTCGGGACGCACGCGGAAGCGGTCGACGACGATTTCGATGGTGTGCTTGCGGCGCAGATCGAGCTTCGGCGCCTGATCGAGTTCGTGGATATCGCCGTCGATGCGTGCGCGGATGAAGCCCTGGCTGCGGAAACGGCCCAGCAGGGCCTCGTGCTCGCCCTTGCGATTTTCCACAACGGGTGCGAGCAGCATCAGCTTGTCGCCTTCCGGCAGTGCCAACAGTTGGTCAACCATCTGGCTGACGGTCTGGGCATCGAGCGTTGGGCCGTGATCGGGGCACTCGGGTGTACCCGCCCGCGCGTACAGCAGCCGCAGGTAGTCATAGATCTCGGTGATCGTGCCTACGGTCGAGCGCGGGTTGTGCGACGTCGCCTTCTGCTCGATCGAGATGGCCGGCGACAGGCCTTCGATGCTGTCCAGGTCCGGCTTCTCCATGACCGAGAGAAACTGGCGCGCGTAGGCCGACAGCGACTCCACGTAGCGCCGCTGGCCCTCGGCGAAAATGGTGTCGAAGGCCAGTGAGGACTTGCCGGAGCCCGACAGGCCCGTAACCACGATCAGGCGGTCGCGTGGAAGGTCGACGTCGATGCCTTGCAGGTTATGCGTGCGTGCACCGCGGACACTGATGTGACTCATCGCGGGATCCATGACTTCGGGCGGAGACACTGGCGGCCGGACAACCCACTACTATACGCGGGCGGGAAGCATCGGTGGAACCGAATCACTGACCGTCGCGCACAGTTCGTGGTCGCCGCTCCCGCGGATTCCATTGCCCCGTCGCGCACGGCGGCCGCACCACCTGCTACCATCGCCGGTCGTTTTCGCGGTAATGGCATCGAGCGTGCAGATTCTCCGGCCTGCCCATCGGGCTCCTGCCCCGGTTCCCCGGCGACCTCCGGCCGTGGCGCCCAGCGCACCGACGGAATTGCCAGCATGGCCATGATCGCCGCTGAACGCCGTGCCGCGGCCGGCCTGGCCGGAATCTACGCGCTGCGCATGCTGGGGCTGTTCATTGTCCTCCCGGTACTCGCCCTGGCGGCCCGCGACCTGGATGCCGCCACCCCGGTGCTGATCGGCCTTGCGCTGGGTATCTACGGCCTGACGCAGGCGGCGTTGCAGGTACCTTTCGGGCTGCTCTCGGATCGCTTCGGGCGCAAGCGGATCATCCTCGCCGGCCTGCTCCTGTTCGCCCTTGGCAGTATCCTGTGCGCACTGGCCGACTCTATCTGGGGCATCATTCTCGGACGCGCCCTNCAGGGTGCCGGTGCAATCGCGGCGGCGCTGATGGCCCTGGCGGCCGACCTGAGCCGGGACGAGGTCCGCTCCAGGGTCATGGCAGTGATCGGTGTCAGCATCGGTGCGGCGTTCGCCGTGTCGCTGCTGGCGGGCCCTGTGGTGCATGGTTGGCTCGGCCTCGACGGACTGTTCTGGCTCGCCACCGGCCTCGCGCTCGCGGCGATCATCCTGCTCTATACCGTGGTACCGGAACCGCGCAGTCGCCAGCCGCAGCGTGATGCGTCTCCGGCTCGCGAGCAGTTGCGCGCGGTCCTCAGCCACAGGGGCCTGCTGCGCCTGGACCTCGGCATCTTCGTCCTCCACTGCGTGATGACGGCCACCTTCGTTGTGCTGCCGCTGGCGCTTGAGGAGGCGGGGCTGGCGGGTCCCGAGCACTGGCAGATGTATCTGCCAGTGCTCGTCCTATCCGTGCTGCTGATGCTCCCGCTGCTGATTCTCGGTGAGCGCACGGATCGAGCGAAGGCCGTGTTCCTGGCGGCGATCGCGCTGGTCGCCTGCGGACAANTCGGCCTCGCGCTCGCCGGTGTGGATGCGCTGCTGCAGGCCCTGGCGTTGCTGATCTTCTTCACGGGCTTCAATCTTCTCGAGGCCGTGTTGCCGGCGCGTGTCTCCCGCCTCGCGCCCGCCGCGCACAAGGGTACAGCCATGGGGGTCTACGCCTCCGCACAGTTCCTGGGGGCTTTTGCCGGGGGGCTGCTGGCCGGCGTGATCCAGCAGGTTGCCGGCACGGAATGGGTCTTCGCGGCTCTGGGTGTTCTCGGCGCTGCCTGGTGCATGGCCTCGCTCGGCATGCCCCGCGATGCGCCCCTGGCCAGTATCCTCGTGCGGCTCGACGCGCACCACGCCGAGGATCCGGACACGGTTGCGGATCGGCTGGCGGAGGTTGCCGGCGTCGACGAAGTGGTCGTGGTCAGCGAGGAACAGGTCGCTTACCTGAAGGTCGACCGCAGCCGCTTTGATCCGGCGGACGTGCACTCACTCGGCCTCGAGGTGAGCGCCGGCGCGGGATGACGAACCGGTAATCCGGCGGACAGGACCCCTTCATCGAGACTCATGCACAGTACACCCTGTCGCCGTCGGCCCCGGGCCGGGTGGCGAACGAGTTTCATGTGTTCCCCCTCCAGGTGATTCTGGGGCCCTTCGGCGGACGCTCGACGCGTCCTCGCCGGGTGGCCCCTTCTTTTTTTCACGGTGGGCCGGCGAATTCCGGCGGCAGGGCGGCGCGCGCGGTGCCTGCGACCGGCCACCTGTGCCATAATTCCCGGCTGGGCCGGCGTGGAGGTCGGCCTCTCCCGTAGCAACACCACACGCAGAACACAGACAGAGGGCGATCTCCATGGCACGAGGCATCAACAAGGTCATCCTCGTCGGTAACCTCGGTGCGGATCCCGAGACCCGCTACACCCCGAGCGGAACGGCGGTGACCAATATCCGGGTTGCGACCACGAAGGCCTGGAAGGACCGCAATACCGGTGAACAGCAGGAGCGCACGGAATGGCATCGCGTGTCCATGTTCAACCGTCTGGCCGAGGTCGCCGGCGAGTATCTGAAAAAGGGCTCGCAGGTCTACATCGAGGGCGAGCTGCGCACCAACAAGTGGCAGGATCAGCAGGGTAACGATCGCTACACCACGGAGATCGTCGCCAACGAGATGCAGATGCTCGGCGGTCGCGGTGGCGGCACCGCCGGCTTCGATGAGGGCTCGGGCGGCGGCAGTCAGGGGGGCGGCAGTCGTGGTGGTGGACAATCCGCCCGGCAGCAGCCACAGCCCGACGATCTCGACGACGATATCCCGTTCTAGGCGGAGCGCGTCCGCTCTGCCGGCGGGCGGACCCTCCCGGGATGATGGCCCCACCGATCGCCCAGCGCCACCTGCGCTCGGCCCTGCTGGTCACGCTGGTGGCCGTGGCGGGCTACATGCTGCTGCTGGGTGGCCTCGACCCGACGGCCGCCTTCGGTGCCCTCGCGGCCGTTCCCCCCGGCATCTGGGCCGCCATCCTGGCCCTGTCGCTGTTCAATTACGTACTGCGGTGGTTACGCTGGCACTGGCTTCTGCGCCGTGGTGGACACGCCGTTCCGGCTGGGCGCAGCCTGATCATGTATGTGGCGGGTTTCGCCTTTACTGCGACACCGGCGAAGGCCGGAGAGGCCGTGCGGGCCGCCTATCTGCGCGGCGAGGGCGTGCCCGTTGCGCGCACCCTCTCGCTGCTCTACCTGGAGCGCTGGCTGGACGGCGTTGCGGTTGCCCTGCTGACGATTGGCGCGATCGGATTGTGGACCGGTTCCCTCGTGCAGGCGGTGGTCCTGGTGGCCGTGTTCATGGGCCTCGTCATGGTAATGGCAAGCCGTCGCGTCATGGTGGCGCTGCGGCGCTATTGCGAAGCCCGTTCCGGACGCATTACCGACTGGCTGGCCGAGCTGCTGACCGGCATCGAGACGCTCCTGCGCCCGCGCCTGCTTGCCGGTGGCATCGCACTGGGTGTGGTGGCCTGGGGCGCTGAGGGGGTTGGCCTCGCCCTGATCGTCTGGGCGCTGGCAACGCATGTGCCCCTTGAGCTGGCCATCGGTATCTATGCCGCAGCAATGCTCGGTGGCGCCATTACCCTGCTGCCGGGGGGGCTCGGTGGCGCCGAGGCCGTCATGGTAACCGGCCTGGTGCAGGCGGGCGCCGGAGCGGGGGTGGCTTCGGCCGCCACCGTCATCTGCCGGGTCGCAACACTCTGGTTTGCCGTATTGCTCGGGGCGTTTGCGGTTGCCGCCCTGGCGTTGCGGCCGCCCCGCGTTGAATCGGAGCGCCTGTCGTGAATGCGGACTCCCAGCTTGCGCCACCGCTGGTCGTGGACCTCGATGGCACCCTGATCCGCGCCGATCTGCTGATCGAGGGTCTGTTCCGGATCCTGCGCACGCGGCCCTGGCGGCTGCTGACCCTGATCCCGGCATTGCTGGCCGGGCGCGCGGCGTTCAAGGCTGCCGTTGCCGCGGAGGCGGACCTCGATCCGGCGCGTCTGCCGTGGCGTGACGATGTGCTGGCATTCGTGCGCGCGCGGCACGCGCAGGGGCAGCCGATCTGGCTCGCGACCGCGGCCGACCAGCGTCCGGCGCAGGCGGTGGCAAGGCATCTGGGCCTGTTCGATCGGGTCCTGGCCAGTGCGCCCGAGCGCAATCTCAAGGGTCGGCACAAGCTCCGCGCCATTCAGGAGGCCGCGCCCGACGGGTTCGACTATGTCGGTGACTCGCGCGCCGACCGCCCCCTGCTGGCACGCGCCCGTCAGGGCTGGACCACGGGGCCGAGCGCCCATGCGCTGGCGCGTGAGGCCCGTGCACGCGGTGCTTGCGTCGAACCACTGCCCGGGGAGGTCGCGGCGACACCCCTGTTGCTCGCCGTGCTGCGCCTGATTCGGCCGCACCAATGGTTGAAGAACGGCCTTGTGTTCCTGCCGTTGATTGCTGCCCACCAATGGTCCGACCCGCTGCCGGTCACCCACACCGTGCTGGCCGCCCTGGCGTTCTGCCTGGCCGCATCGGCCGCCTATGTGCTCAATGACCTGCTCGACGTCGAGCATGACCGGAATCATCCGCGCAAGTGCAAGCGCCCGATCGCCTCCGGGGCCGTGGCGCAGCCGTTCGCGTTGATGCTGTTTCCGCTGTTGCTGTTGAGCGCGTTGATGCTGGCGCTGTTCCTGCCCTGGTCAGCCAGCGCCGTCCTCATCGGCTACTTCCTGCTGACGACGGCCTATTCCGTTTACCTCAAGCGCATCGCACTGCTCGACATCCTCACACTGGCAATCCTCTACAACCTGCGCATCGTCGGGGGCGGCGCCGCCGCCGGCATTGTGCTGTCGTACTGGCTGGTCGGTTTCACCCTGTTCCTGTTCTTCGCGCTCGCCGTCATGAAGCGTGTGACCGAGGTGCAGGATCTTGCCGCCGCCGGGCAGGAGATAACCGCCGGGCGAGGGTATGTCCAGGGCGATGAACGCTTGCTGCTGCCGCTTGGGGTGGGTTGCAGTGTTGCGGCCGCGGTCGTCCTCGGCCTGTATACAACCAGTGATGCCGTCGCCGAACTCTACGCGCGCTCGGTGCCCTTGCTGCTGGTGGTGCCGGTGGTACTGCTCTGGCAGTGCCATCTGTGGCTGGCAACGATCCGCGGGCGCATGCACGATGATCCCCTGGTCTACGCGGTTCGCGACGTGCCCACATGGTGCGTTGGCGGGCTGGCCCTCGTACTGTTCGCGGCTTCCCTGTGAGTGCCATCGGTCAACCCTGGGGGCGACGCCACGGCCCGCACAAGGGGCCCGTGCATGCCCTGCGGTCCCGGCATGATGCGTTTCCCGATGGTAACGGACCCTGGTTGCCGTGGGGCAATGGCCGCAGCTACGGCGATGTCTGCTGCAACCATGACGGCACACTGATCGAGGCGCGAGCCGCCAACCGCATTCTCGAACTCGATACCCACGCCGGCTTTGTGCGCTGTGAAAGCGGGGTGTTGCTGGCCGACCTGCAGCGGTTGCTGGTACGACATGGCTGGTTCCTGCCCGTCGTGCCGGGGACCGAGCTGATCACCGTGGGGGGGGCGATTGCCAATGATGTGCATGGCAAGAATCACCATGGCGCAGGCAGTTTCGGGCATCACGTGCGCGCGCTGCGGGTGCTGCGCAGTGACGGCGAGCGCCGCAAGTGCGGGCCCAGCGAGGACGCCGAGCGTTTCGCGGCCGTCGTGGGCGGCCTCGGGCTCACCGGCGTCATTACCGAGGCGGAACTCGCACTGCGCCCGCTTTCCGGGGGTGGCTGGCTGCGTCAGCGCGCGCTGCGCACCGCGGACCTTGCCGATACCCTGGAGCAGCTCGCCGGCATGGACCGGGAGCACGAATACACCGCCGCGTGGCTTGACTGTCTGGCGCGCGGACGGCGCCTGGGGCGCGGGGTGGTCATGGCCGCCGATCACGACCGCGTGCGGCGGCCGCCGCCGATGCGCGAGCGCACGCTGTCCGTACCCTTCAGCCCGCCCGTGAGCCCGGTGCGGAGTTGGAGTCTGCGGCTGTTCAATGAGTTCTACTATCGTGCCCGTCGGCGCGACTCCGGCTGGCAGCCTTGCTGGTACCGCTCGGCGCTGCATCCGCTGGACGGGGTCCGTGACTGGAATCGCCTCTATGGTCGAGGCGGCTTCGTCCAGTGTCAGGTGCGGGTTCCCGAAGGCGACCATGAGCGCGTGCTGGCCCGGATGATCGAGTTCGCGGCCCGGCGCGGCGAGGGGTCATTCCTGGTCGTGCTCAAGCGTTTCGGCGCACGGCCCGCGGCGGGCCTGCTTTCGTTCCCGCGTCCCGGGTATACGCTGGCGCTGGATTTCCCCTGGCGCGGGCCGGCCACAGCCGAACTGGTCCGAAGTCTGTACGATATCGCCCTCGACGCGGGGGGCAGTGTGTACCCCGCCAAGGATGCGGTGATGACGGCGCAGCAGTTTCGCCGTGCGTTTTCGGATCACGATACATTCCGCAACTGGCGCGATCCCGGGCTGTGCTCGGATTTCGCCCGCCGGGTGGAGCTGACATGAACCAACGCCATATCCTGGTGATCGGGGCCACATCCGCCATTGCCGAGTGGGCAGCCCGTCGTCTTGCCGCGCGCGGGCATTCGCTGGCGCTCGCCGGGCGTGACCGCGAGCGCCTGGAGGATGTGGCCGCCGATCTGCGCAATCGCGGCGCCAGTCACTGTTCGGTGCACCCGTTCAACGCCGAGCGCCCGGACACGATTCCGGATATCTTCGAGAATGCTGCCGGCCGGCGCCCCGTGACCGACGTACTCATCGCACACGCCGTGCCGCAGCCGTCGAGCTGGCCGGGTGAGCCCGGGCTGCAGCGCTACATTCGGGTCAACACGACCTCGGCGATCGCCTGCATGCATGCTGCGGCGGAGCACATGGCAGGCCACCCCGGAGGCGGGCTGATTGCCTGGCTGTCGTCACCGGCGGCACTGCGCGGGCGGCGCAAGAACTGGCTCTACGGCGCGACCAAGGCCGCCGGCGATATCGCGCTGGAGGGCATCGGCGGGCAGTATCGCGAACAGGGCGTGCGCACGCTGCTGCTGCGGCCGGGGCCGACGCGCACGGCCTTCAATGCCGGGCTCGAGCCGGCGGCAAGCTGGGCAGAGCCCCAGACCGTCGGCGAGCGAATCGGTGACCTCATGCACGCACGCAAGGGCGGTGAACACTTCATTCCCCGCGCCTGGTGGCTGCCCGCAACCATCCTGCGGCACATGCCCACCTGGTTGCTGTCGCGCCTGAAGGGCTGAATGGCCGGCTCGTGATTCGATGCACGCCGGGTCGCGTGGCGATCCGTCAGTCCTGCTCGCACTGAGCTTAGGCGATTGCGTTTCTGGCCCGTGTAGCAGGGCTGGCGTAGAATGCCCCCCACGAAGGACCGTCGGTCCGCCCCGCCCGCAACCGCAACAACAAAACGGACGCACTCATGACACGTCTGATCGAGCCGCATGGCGGCACGCTCAAGGTCGGCTACGTCGACGCCGATACCGCAGCCACACTCTCGGCCGAGGCCGGTGATCTGCCCGAATGGAATCTGACGCATCGCCAGGTCTGCGATGCCGAACTGCTGCTCAACGGCGGGTTCTCGCCGCTGGAAGGCTTCCTGACCCGGGCCGATTACGAGTCCGTGCGCGACACCATGCGCCTCGGCGACGGCACGCTCTGGCCCATGCCGATCACGCTCGACGTCAGCCGCGAGTTCGCCGACCGGCTGGGCACGGTCAGTGCCGATGCGCCGGTGCGCATCGCCTTGCGCGACCCGGAATACTGCCTCATCGCGATCATGGAAGTCACGGATGCCTGGACTCCGGACAAGTCGCTGGAGGCCGAGCGCGTATACGGGGCCGATGACTCGGCACACCCCGGCGTCTACTACCTCCACAACCAGGCGGGCGAGGTCTATCTCGGCGGCCGCCTGCAGGGCGTGACGCCGCCGACCTATTACGATTTCAAGCACCTGCGCAACACGCCGACCCAGTTGCGCGAGTTCTTCGAGAAGGTCGGCTGGACGCGCATCGTCGCCTTCCAGACCCGCAACCCGATGCACCGCGCACACCAGGAACTGACCTTCCGCGCCGCCAAGGAGGTCGAGGCCAACCTGCTGATCCACCCGGTCGTCGGCATGACCAAGCCCGGCGACATCGATCACTTCACCCGGGTGCGCTGCTACGAGTATCTGCTCAAGCGCTACCCGGAACAGACCACGACCCTGTCGCTGCTGCCGCTGGCCATGCGCATGGGCGGGCCGCGCGAGGCCGTCTGGCATGCGCTGATCCGGCGCAACTACGGCTGCACGCACTTCATCGTCGGTCGTGACCACGCCGGGCCGGGCAAGAACAGTGCCGGCGAGGATTTCTATGGGCCCTACGACGCCCAGGAGCTGATGCAGTCGCTGGAGGATGAGCTTGGCATCCGCATGGTCCCGTTCAAGGAGATGGTCTACGTCGAGGACCGCGGCCAGTATGCCCCGCGCTCGGAAATCGGCGAGGACGAGACCGTGCTCTCCATCTCCGGCACCGAGGTGCGGCGACGCCTGGAAGAGGGCATCGACATCCCCGAATGGTTCTCCTATCCCGAGGTCGTCGAGGAGCTGCGGCGCTCGCGTCCGCCGAAGGCCCAGCAGGGCTTTACCGTCCTGCTCACCGGGCTGTCAGGGGCTGGCAAGTCGACCATTGCCCATGCGCTGATGAACAAGCTGATGGAGCTGGGAGGCCGCCCGGTCACGCTGCTCGACGGCGATATCGTGCGCAAGCATCTGTCCAGCGAGCTCGGCTTCTCGCGCGAACATCGGGAGATCAACGTCCAGCGGATCGGTTTCGTCGCCAGTGAAATCACCAAGAATGGCGGTATTGCCATCTGTGCCCCGATCGCCCCGTATGCACGCACGCGCCAGACCGTGCGCGAGATGGTGCAGGCCTACGGTGGTTTTCTCGAGGTCCATGTGGCCACGCCCCTGGAGGTCTGCGAGGAGCGCGACCGCAAGGGCCTGTATGCACTGGCCCGCGCCGGCAAGGTGCAGCACTTCACGGGGATCAGCGATCCGTACGAAGTGCCGGAGGATCCCGACCTGAGCCTCAACACGGAAGACCTGTCGCCGGACGAGGCGGCGCACCAGATCGTGCTCAAGCTGGAGCGGCTTGGTTACATCCGCTAAGCCGGGAGCGAGGCCGCAGCACCGCTGTCCGGCCGCGCTGTCGACGGGATCGGGCCGATGAGGGAGTCAGCGACTTGATCTGGGAAGCGTGGTTGACGCTGGGCGTGCTGCTCGGGGTGCTCGGCCTCGTCTCGATGACACGCCTGGCCACCGACATGGTGTTTCTCGGTGGCCTGGTGGTGTTGCTGGTGACTGGTGTGCTCTCGCCGCGCGAGGCGTTCGGTGGGCTCGGCAACGAAGGGCTGATCACGGTTGCCGTGCTCTACGTCGTGGTCGCGGGACTGCAGGAGACCGGTGGCATCCGCTGGATCGTGCAGTACGTCCTCGGCAAGCCGCGGTCGCTCGGCCATGCACAGATACGCGTAATGGCGCCGGTGGCCTTCCTCAGCGCCTTTCTCAACAACACCCCGGTCGTGGCGATGCTGATCCCCGCCATCCGCGAATGGACCAGCAAGTTCGACCTCGCCTCCTCGAAGCTGATGATCCCGCTCTCCTACGCGGCCATCCTCGGCGGCACCTGCACATTGATCGGTACCAGTACCAACCTGGTCGTCAACGGCCTGTTGATCGAGAAGGCTCCCGAGGCCGGGCTGCACATGTTCGATCTGGCGTGGGTCGGCCTGCCCGTGGCCGTCATCGGCGTCGGTTTCATTCTGCTGACTTCACGCTGGCTGTTGCCGGACCGGCGCCCGGTCATCAGCCAGATGTCCGATCCACGCGAGTACAGCGTGGAGATGCTGGTCGACTCCGACGGTCCACTCATCGGGCGCACCATCGAGAACGCCGGTCTGCGCCATCTATCGGGCATGTTCCTGGCGGAAATCGACCGGGGGGGTACCGTGCTGCCCGCCGTCTCGCCGCAGGAGGTGCTGCAGGCGGGAGACCGCCTCATATTCGTCGGCGTTCCGGAATCGGTCGCCGAGCTGCAGAAGATCCGCGGCATCAGTCCCGCCACCAACCAGTTGTTCAAGCTGGAGGGGCCGCGCTCGCAGCGCGCCCTGTTCGAGGCCGTCGTGTCCGCCAACTGTCCCGTGGTCGGGCGCACCATCCGTGGGGGGCGGTTCCGCAGTCGCTATCACGCCGTGGTCATCGCGGTGGCGCGCAACGGCGAGCGTGTCCGCCAGAAGGTCGGCAACATCGTGCTGCAGCCCGGCGATACCCTGCTGCTGGAGGCGCGGCCGACCTTCTTCGAGCAGCAGCGCAACAATCGCGATTTTCTCGTCGTCAGCCGCATCGAGGATTCCAGCCCGCCGCGCCACGAGCGGGCGCCTCTGGCTGTCGCTCTGCTCGCCGGCATGGTGATGAGTGTCACCATGGGCTGGTTCTCGATGCTCGAGGCAGCGCTGGTGACCGCCGCGGGCATGGTTCTCACCCGCTGTGTCAGCGTGCCGGGTGTCCGCGGCAGCATCGACTGGTCGGTGCTGCTGGTGATCGCGGCCGCCTTCGGTATCGGCACGGCCGCCGAGACGACCGGCCTGGCGCTGACCGCGGCCCACGGCGTGATCGGCTTTGTCGGGGACAATCCGTGGTTCAACCTGGCCGCCATCTACCTGTTGACCACGCTGTTCAGCGCCGTGGTCACCAACAACGCCGCGGCCGTGTTGATGTTTCCGATCACTGTCGCGGTGGCGGGCGATCTGGATGCGAACGTCATTCCCTTCGTGATCGCGGTCATGATGTCCGCCTCGGCCAGCTTCGCCACACCCATCGGCTACCAGACCAATCTCATGGTCATGGGGCCGGGTGGCTACCACTTCACGGATTTCCTGCGCATCGGCCTGCCGCTCAACCTCGTCACCGCCGCGCTGGCCATCGGCCTCATCCCGCTGGTCTGGGCCTTCTGATCGGCCAGGATTCCCCGGCGGTTGATCCGGGCTCTCGCGGAGGCGCGGAGCGCGCAGAGAGAATGAACCCTCTTCTCCGCGAGCCCTGCGCCTCTGCGAGAGTCCAGTACCCACGTCGCAGGACTACCCGCTGGATTGATTCTCGCCAAGACGCAAAGCACGCCAAGTAAAAGGCTCTTCTTCGCGTGCTTCGCGGCTTGGCGAGATTTCTTCTCTCAGCGAATCCGGAACCGCCGTGCGAAGGGCTCTCGCGGAGGTGCGGAGCGTGCAGAGTGATTGCATTGCCTTTCTCCGCGCGCCCTGCGCCTCTGCGAGATTCCTCCGCACGGCCTCAAACAAACCCGCGAAACGGGAAACGCACCAACCGCGTCAGGATTCCTCGCCGGTGAAGCGGCGGAACAGGGTGTGCCGACACGAGGGGCAGGGCGGGATGTGTCCCGGCTGGTGGAAGTGCATGAGCTGGCCGCAGTTTTCGCAGCGCAGCGATCCCGGGCCGGTCATTTCGCCCGTGCGGTAGGGCGGACCGGCCTGCAGTTCGCGGTTGAACGCCTCGATTTCCAGGCGTGTGCGGTCGGCTGCTCGCGCGAACAGGTCAAACAGACTCTGCTCGACGAGCTGCAGGTCGATCTGGGCCCAGTCGCGCAACTCGCGGCCGGTCCGCGACAGGTAATCGCCGGCATCGTGCAGGTCGCGGCGGACATATTCGCCGATCTGCTCGGCTTCCTCGCGGGTGACCTCGCCGATCTCCACGACGCGCTCGCGCGCGTGGTCGATGGCCTCGCGCAGGCTGTAGGGACGGTCCGATTCCAGCAGTTCGCGGGCATGATCCAGGATCCGGCGGTAGCCGCGGACGAGGCGGGGGCTGGTCGGCTCGTGTTCGGACATGCGGATACTCCGGGATAGGCACTTGTCGCACAGTATACCGGCTGTGCCCGGATTACGGGGTACGTTGGTGCGCTCGCGGGCCTGCGCTATCATTGCGCCCTTCTCCGCACACCGCGATTGCCAATCCATGCAAGCAAGCTACGATCCGCACGCCGTCGAACGCGCGGCCCAGCAGTACTGGAATGAGCACGACAGCTTCCGCGTCACCGAGGACGCGACCCGTGAGAAGTTCTACTGCCTGTCCATGTTCCCCTATCCAAGCGGGCGCCTGCATGTGGGTCATGTGCGCAACTACACCATCGGCGACGTCATCAGCCGCTTCCAGCGCATGCGCGGGCGCAACGTGCTGCAGCCGATGGGCTGGGACGCGTTCGGCCTGCCGGCGGAGAACGCCGCGCTGCAGAACAATGTTGCGCCGGGGCCCTGGACGCGCGAGAACATCGCCTACATGCGCGGCCAGCTCCAGCGCCTGGGCTTTGCCTACGACTGGTCGCGGGAACTGGCCACCTGCGATCCGGAGTACTACCGCTGGGAACAGTGGCTGTTCCTGCGCCTGCTGGACAAGGGCCTGGTCTATCGTCGCAAGGCCGAGGTCAACTGGGATCCGGTCGACCAGACCGTGCTCGCCAACGAGCAGGTCATCGAGGGCCGGGGCTGGCGCTCCGGCGCGCTCGTCGAGCGCCGCGAGATCCCGCAGTGGTTCCTGAAGATCACCGCCTACGCGGACGAGCTGCTGGCAGCGCTCGATGAACTCGAGGGCTGGCCCGAGGCGGTCAAGACCATGCAGCGCAACTGGATCGGCAAGTCACGCGGCGTGCAGATCCGCTTCGCGGTCGATGCCGCCGACGCCGAACCGCTGGACGTCTTCACGACGCGCCCGGACACGCTGTTCGGCGCCACGTACATGGCCGTGGCGGCCGATCACCCGCTGGCGCGCACTGCCGCCGAACGCGATCCCGCCGTGCGCGACTTCGTCGAGGAGTGCCGCCACGGCAGCACCGCCACCGAGGATCTGGAAAAGCTCGAGAAGAAGGGGGTGCGGCTTGATATCGAGGCCATCCATCCCCTGACGGGCGATCGCCTGCCGGTGTACGTGGCCAACTTCGTGCTCATGGCCTACGGCACCGGCGCCATCATGGCGGTACCGGGCCACGACGAGCGCGACTGGGCCTTCGCGCGCAAGTACGACCTGCCCATCGTGCAGGTGATCGACCGCGCCGATGGCGAATCGGCCGATGTCAGCCAGGGGGCGTTCACCGATTATGGTGTGCTGGTCAATTCCGGCGAGTTCGACGGCCTGACCTCCAGCGATGCCTTCGAGCGCATTGCCGAGCGTCTGGCCGCAGACGGGCGCGGCGAGACCCAGACCCAGTGGCGCCTGCGCGACTGGGGTGTTTCGCGCCAGCGCTACTGGGGTGCCCCCATCCCGATCATTCACTGCCCGGACTGCGGCCCCGTGCCCGTACCCGAGCAGGACCTGCCCGTGGTCCTGCCCGAGGACGTCGAGTTCGAGGGTGTGGGCTCGCCGATCAAGAAGGATCCGGCGTTCTACCAGACCACCTGCCCACAGTGCGGCGGGCCGGCCGAGCGCGACACGGACACCTTCGATACGTTCTTCGAGTCCTCCTGGTATTTCGCCCGCTTCGCCAGTGCCGGCAACGATCGGGCCATGCTCGACGAGCGCGCCGATTACTGGCTGCCGGTCGATCAGTACATCGGTGGCATCGAGCATGCGATCCTCCATCTGCTCTATGCGCGTTTCTTCCACAAGGCGATGCGTGACGAGGGTCTGGTGTCATCGTCCGAGCCTTTCGCCAACCTGCTGACGCAGGGCATGGTGCTGAAGGACGGCGCCAAGATGTCGAAGTCGAAGGGCAACACGGTGGATCCGCAGGAGATGATCGACAGCGTCGGTGCGGATACCGTGCGCCTGTTCATCATGTTCGCCGCCCCGCCCGAGCAGACACTGGAATGGAGCGATGCCGGCGTTGACGGCGCGCTGCGGTTCCTGCGGCGCCTCTGGAAAACGGTCCACGACCATGTCGAGCGAGGGCCAGCGGCAGTCGAGGCGCGTGCCCCGGAGCGGCTCGCCGATCACCATCGGGCCCTGCGGCGCAAGCTGCACGAGACGCTGGGCAAGGTCACCGACGACATGGAGCGGCGCTACACCTTCAACACGGCCATCGCGGCGGTCATGGAGCTGATGAACGAGATCGGTACCTGCCAGGATGGCAGCGACGCGGGCCATGCCGTGGTCGACGAGGTGCTCGAACACGTGGTGCTCATGCTCTCGCCCATCGTGCCGCACATCAGCCATGCCCTGTGGCAGGCCATGGGGCATGAGGATGCGGTGGTCGAGCGCGCCTGGCCGACGGTGGATGAATCCGCGCTGGTGCGTGAGCGCATTGAGCTCGTGGTCCAGGTCAATGGCAAGCTGCGCGATCGCATCGATATCGCGGTCGATGCGGATGAGGACACGATCCGCGAGCAGGCGCTGGCCGCCGACAATGTGCAGCGTCACACGGATGGCAAGACCGTGCGCAAGGTCATCGTCGTACCGGGCAAACTGGTCAATGTCGTCGTGGGCTGAAAGGCGCCACCTGGCGGCGCAGCCCATGGCGGGGGGGCGGCGATGATGATCCGCCGCGCGGCACCCATCGCACTGCTGGCACTTGCTCTGGCTGCCTGTGGCTTTCAGTTGCGCGGTACCTATGGCATCGACGATGCTCTGCAGCCCGTGTACCTGGATGCCAGCGGCGACTTCGGCAATACGCTGGAGCGCACGCTGCGCACGGGCGGCATCGAGTTGACCGGCAGTCGCGATCAGGCGGCCGCGACCCTGCGTGTACAGAGTACCGAGCGGGAACGGCGCGTGCTGGCCATTCGCGAGGATGGTCGTGTGGACGAGTACGAAATCGTCTACCGCGTCGACTGGCGCCTGGAGGCGGTGGCTGAAACCGGCGAGACCGTGCGCCTGATCGACAGTACCCGCTACGCCGGCCAGCGCAGCTACATCTTCGAACCCGGTAGTCGCCTGGCGGCCGATGACGAGGAGGAAGTCCTCATCGAACTGCTCTACGAGGACCTGTCCGACCGCATCCTGCGCCGTATCGAGGCGTGGTCGCCGGAGGATTGAACGCCGTGCAAGGGATTCTCACGGAGGCGCGGAGCGCGCAGAGGCAATGAATTGATTCTCTCCGCGAGCGCTGCGCCACTGCGTGATTCCAGACCCCACGTCGCAGGACTCCACGCCGGATTGACTCTCGCCAAGCCGCCAAGCACGCAAAGAAAGAACCAGCACAAGATCACTTGGCGTGCTTTGCGGCTTGGCGAGAGATCATCCGGCGCCTGATTCTGCGCTGACG
>SL_3KL_010_SEDDRAFT_10002360_pt1 | contig 17294 bp, 15 predicted proteins | sample SodLakKL_010_SED_2_FD_10381 | JGI IMG/M metagenome (IMG submission 10381) | reverse complement strand
CTGTCCCCCTCTCTTCGCCGCAAAAGCGCGGCGAAAAGAGGGGGGACTTCGTGGGGAGGTTTGGTGTTGAATTTTGGGTTTGAGACCTGACAGCGTGGTCCAGTGTTGTTCCAGACCTCCTGTCAGCGTCGATCCCGCTAATCAACGCTGTCAGATCCGGTTGGTGCTGACAGGTTGTACATGAATCAAAGACCGTAAAAAAATCAAATTACTGACACACTCTAACCTTTAAAACTGTACACTGAAATTATGATACCCGACTGGATACCCAACATACACCCGTTTATCGTTCACTTTCCGATTGCACTGCTCGTTGTTGCCGTGCTGTTTGACCTGGCCCGTCTTTGGTTCAGAGAACAAAGTTGGCTTCAAAATGCGGTTATTGCACTCTATTCAACAGGCACAATCGGGCTTGTTGCCGCTTTTTGGTCCGGCAGGCAAGCGGTGGAGACCGTCTCCGTGACCGGAAGTGCTGTACCTGTGGTAACCTCCCACGAAGACTGGGCACTCTATACACTCATCTTTTTCGGGCTATTCACCACCGTCCGTCTGTGGACCTGGTGGAAAGTGCTCGAAAAAGGCTGGGTGCTCCCTGTTTTGATTCTGCCTGCACTAATCGGAACCGGAATGCTCTGGCACACCGGTGAACTTGGCGCCAAACTGGTCTACAAACATGGAGTGGCTGTGGGTGAGATTGACCGCCTCGGCCAGCAGATTGAAGAACTCGAACAGCGTCTCGCTGAATTCCGCGAAGAGGTCGGGCCGGAGGTTCATGAAGATGGTTCCTGGACGTGGCGAATCGGTGCCGGTGCAGATCAGGCAGTGGCTGAATCATTTACCATTGAAGGGGCAAATGACCTTCAGGTATCCACCGGTCGGGATGATGGGCGCACGCACCTTGAATTCACGACCACCGATGAGAAGTCGTTCTTGATTACCGGAAGCGATTTAAGTGCTATTGATGGCCGGGCCGAAGTCAACCTTTCTGATTTCGACGGTGACTTCTTGTTGATCCACCACTATATCGACAGTGAAAATTACCAGTACATCCGGATTTCGGGATCAGAGCTTCAACAGGGGCAGATGATCAACGGGTCGGACAATGTACTCGGTTCCGGGTCGATAAGCCGGGTCGGATGGAGCACATTCAGGGTCACGGCTTCCGGGCAACATTTTTACGGATATCAAAACGGGAACACGATCGTGCATACTCATGATGATGAGATGGAATCTGGAAAAACCGGAATTGCATTTACAGGAACCGGAAATATTAAAATACGACTGATAGAATTTGGAGCTCTGTAAACCAAATCTCTAATTGACCGAATAGAGTAAAATTTTTGTTAATTGACTGAACTGCAAACTATTAAATATACTATACCACCCATGATTTTCACTTTTTTGGTGGAGGCTGGATGTTTTTTTGGTAGATTCTTATTATCGCTGTTGTCGTAGTTCTAATCAGAATGCTGATGAAAACCAGTGCCGGTAACTCTCCTTCAGAAAAACAAAATGAATCCCCAATGGAGATTTTAAAAGGCGCTATGCCAGCGGAGAGATCAACAAAGAGGAGTTTGAAGAGCGAATAAAGATCTGAAAGAATAATATAATATTGAATAAATAACAGGAGACATGCGATGAAGAAAACAATTAAATTTTTACTACTGCTAAGCCTTCCTCTGATTCTTGCACAATGCAATCACTCGCAGGATGGAGAACGGCACCATATGATGAATGAGAGGCAAATGTCCGAAATGATGCAAAACCCTGAGCAGCGCCAGGCGATGATGAATCAGATGATGCAAAATCCCGACCATAGACAAGCTATGATGGCTCAGATGACGGAAAATCCGGAAATGCGTCAACAGATGATGCAACAGATGCACTCATCAATGATGAGCGGAGACCGGGATATGATGCTCGACCGGATGGAAGCAATGATGAATGACCCTGAACAGAGAAATCAGATGATCAGCCACATGCAGCAAATGATAGCCATGATGGAGAATGGCGATTTTGATCGCGATCAAATGCGAGAAATGATGGAGCGATCCCCAATGATGGGAATGCACATGAACTGCATGCAGATGATAAATGATCAGTGAACCGGGTTCAAATCCATCAGATTCTGACAACTGAATTTTAGCATTGGAGATTGAAATGGGAAATAAGAATAATCACCAGCACAACGATCATCATGAAGGCCATGATCATAACCATGATGATCACGAGGGACATTCCCACCACGACCATCACAAAATGATGGTGAAGGATTTTAAATTCCGGTTCTGGTGGGTGCTGGCGTTAACCATTCCCATTCTCGCCCTTTCACCCATGATCCAGGATTTCCTATCCGTGGACTGGCGCTTTACGGGTGATACATGGATTCTCGCTGCCCTCTCCTCTGTGGTCTATTTCTTTGGCGGCTGGCCGTTTCTTTCCGGGCTGTTTGATGAGCTGAAGAAAAAACAGCCGGGGATGATGACCCTGATCGCCCTGGCGATTACCGTAGCCTATGTGTACAGTACGGCCGTTGTTATGGGCTTCGAAGGGCACCTCCTCTACTGGGAACTCTCCACACTGGTAGCCATTATGCTTCTGGGCCACTGGGTGGAGATGCGATCGGTGATGAGTGCATCTGCAGCTCTCGAAAAGCTGGCGGAACTTCTGCCGGGCAAAGCACATCGTGTGAAGGAAGATGGATCTACCGAAGATGTACCCGTTGAAGAGCTACAGAAAGGTGACAAAGTCCTGATCAAGCCGGGTGAAAAAATTCCGGCGGATGGCATTGTTGTGAAAGGAGAATCGAGCGTGAATGAGGCGATGCTGACCGGTGAGTCGAAGCCGGTGAGCAAATCGAAAGAGGATGAGGTGATCGGCGGATCTGTGAATGGTGAAGGCTCACTTACGGTCGAGATCAACAAGACCGGGGATGAGTCGTTTCTGTCGCAGGTGGTAGATCTGGTCCGGCAGGCGCAGGAGAGTAAATCCAAAACTCAGGATCTGGCAAATCGTGCGGCCTTCTGGCTCACCATTGTGGCGTTATCGGCCGGCGCGTTAACCTTTATGGTGTGGTCGCTATTTACAGGGCAGGAGCTCAGTTTTACGATGAACCGTACGGTTACAGTGATGATCATCGCCTGTCCGCACGCCCTGGGGCTGGCCATTCCACTGGTAGTAGCAGTCTCCACAAGCCTGGCCGCAACCAACGGTTTTCTGATTCGTAACCGTGTCGCCTTTGAACAGGCACGAAACCTGCAGGCGATCATTTTTGACAAAACCGGAACGCTTACCCACGGAACATTTACAGTAACCGATATTCTCAATTTCAATGATGAGTATACTGATGATGAGATCCTGACCTTTGCCGCCTCTCTTGAAACCAACTCCGAGCATCCGCTGGCCAAAGGAATTCTTGAGAAAGCCGGAGATGACGTGCCCGAGCCTGAAGAGTTCAACTCCATAACCGGAAAAGGAATTGAGGGTGTGGTGAAGGGAACGGCCGTGAAGGTGGTGAGCCCGGGGTTTGTCCGTGAAAAGGAGATGAAGTACCCTTCAGATCAAGTTGAGGAGATATCCTCACAGGGTAAAACGGTGGTATTTGTGATCATTGAAGACAAGCTCTGCGGGGCCATTGCGCTGGGTGATGAGATCCGGGAGGAGTCGCGACAGGCAATCCAACAGCTCCATGAGATGGGCCTAGAGTGTGTGATGCTGACGGGTGATAACCACCAGACCGCCGAGTATGTGGCAAAAGAGCTGGGCATCGATCAGGTGTTTGCCGAGGTTTTACCGGACGAAAAAGCCGACAAGGTGAAGGAGGTTCAGCAGCAGGGAAAGCTGGTGGCAATGACCGGAGATGGAGTGAATGATGCTCCCGCCCTTGCGCAAGCCGATGTAGGAATCGCCATCGGGGCCGGATCGGACGTAGCCGTAGAAACCGGCGATATCGTGCTGGTGAAAAACAATCCTAAAGATGTAGTGAACCTGATCAAACTCTCAAAAGCCACCTACAGCAAGATGGTGCAAAACCTGGCCTGGGCTACCGGCTATAACGTAGTCGCCATTCCGCTGGCTGCCGGTGTGTTGTATACATGGGGGGTGATTTTGAGTCCGGCCGTGGGCGCTGTTTTGATGTCGGCCAGTACGGTGATTGTTGCAATCAATGCGAGGTTGTTAAAGATGGGGGAGTAAATATGTCAGTTTTCATAAAACCCAATTTCAGGAATCGAGTTTTTCCGGATCTTTCATAGATTTTTTCTCTTCCGAAGTCAATCGTCGCTCCACTTTTTTTACATCTTCTGCCGGCGGCAGGCTTTCAGGACGGATACCCCGATTGAGGAGGGTATTTCGAACTGCTTTGTTATTTGTAATGTGCTCATTCGAAAATTCATGACCCGTTCTGAACTGCTTTTCACGGCTGTTGTGGATGGTAATCTCGGTAGCAAAATCTTTGGCTTTCAAAATTATGGTGGGAGCAAAATCGGCGAGAGCCCGGCTTCCCGGCACGTTCCATTGAGCTTTCATTGCTTTGGTAATTTTACCAAACAAGGCTTGATCTCCTTTGCTTCGAATCAGCCCAAAGTTTTTGTTGTCGCCGGTCTGTTCATAAATTACTGAAGAAAGTTCTTTCTCTGTATCGGTTAGTTTTTTCCTGGCAGATACCCGCTCCAATTCACGAATACGCTGTTCAATCACTTCTGCTCTTCGTGTTTGAATCGCAAAATAAGTTTGAGCAAAGGCAATCTCATGCTTACGTGGATCTCCGTTTTGTGCAATCAGGTAGCAGGCGTACCGGGTCAGCATAATGTCGTCAATCTCACGGGTGGTACCCGAACCAATCTGCACCATTTTGTTGACGTCAACAAAATGGTCTGCGATTTTTTGCCCGGATACTTCACAAGATGTTTTTGCCTTATTTACTACCTGGATAAAGTTTCTCCATTCGGAATAACCAAGTAAATGCTGCAAGTCTCTTGCCAACCAATACTCGATACCGCTCTCGGTATGCTGTGCGTGTGATTCGAAGGTTCCGGTCAATGTTTCAATTTGTTCACTTTTCATATCTCTCTTCGGTATGGTTCATGATTAACTTATAGAAAATGGTTCACCCATTTTTAACGGAAAGCATGCTCAATAAAATCTGATAATGAGGTTATTTTATCCATTATGAGTATCGTAAAAAAATCAGTTACTTTCAGAACTGAAAACCTTAATTCATTAACCACAACAGCCTCTCAAAAGCCACCTACAGCAAGATGGTGCAATACCTGGCCTGGGCTACCGGCTATAACGTAGTCGCCATTCCGCTGGCTGCCGGTGTGATTAAACCCACTCCAATGAGACGGAAACGGGAACAATAGGAATTGCCATAATCGGAAAGAACACTTTGAAAATTCGGTTGATGGAGTATCAATAGATTGTTCCGATCCCGGCGGGTTCTCACCCGTGTCTAATCAAAATTATCACACTAAACCAATCTTCCATATATTATCTATTTGAAAAATTTTCGCCGCTACTAACCTCATAATTATATTTATGGATATCGTCTGGATCGGGCTCGCCTTTTTACTTGGCGTGTTATTAAATCGCTATCACATCCCCCCTCTTGTCGGGTACCTGCTTGCCGGAATAGGTCTTTCATTTACAGGTTACGAACCGGGAACCCTGCTGCACGAAATTGCCCACCTTGGGGTAATTTTTCTTCTGTTTACGGTGGGGCTGCACATCAGTCTGAAGGGAATATTTCAAAAGGAGGTGCTGGGTGTTGGGCTGATTCACCTGGCGATCTCCACTGTCATATTTGTGCCCGTATCTCTCTACTTCGGTCTTAGCACGGAAGCTGCCGTTATTGTAGCGGTTACCCTCGGGTTTTCAAGTACTGTACTGGCAGCCAAGGGGCTTGAGACCCGGAACGAGCTTAGCTCCTACTACGGCCGATTATCCATTGGAATTCTGATTGTACAGGATCTGGTTGCAATCGGAATCATCGCCTATGCCGGGGGCGGTATTCCATCACCCTGGGCTCTGGTGCTATTAGGATTACCCCTGCTTCGTCCGCTTCTCTCACGTCTGCTATGGCTGGTGGAACGGGATGAGCTGCTTCTTTTAATGGCTCTGTCGCTGGCTATTGGCGGCAGCAGCCTCTTTGAGTGGTTTAATCTGAGTGGGGAACTGGGAGCCCTGGTCATGGGAATGCTATTTGTCAACGATGACAAATCGGATCAGCTTGAGAAAAAAATCTGGGGAATCAAAGAGGCCTTTCTTGTGGGCTTTTTCATGGAGATCGGGCTGGGAGGTATTCCCGATAGTCTCGGTTTTAAGATGATTGGTGTGCTTTTGCTGCTCCTTCCACTGAAAGCTATACTGTTTTACGGTCTTTTTATGGCCTTTAAACTTCGTGCCCGGACCGGGTTTCTGTCTACGGTTACGCTTACCGCCTACAGCGAGTTTACACTTATAGCCGGCGCTGTGGCTGCATCAGCAGGAATCATTCCATTCGAAGTGATTGTGATTTTGGGCCTTCTAACGGCAATTTCATATGTGATTAACTCCATATTAGTGCGCTACGAGGATATCATCTGGCAGCGAATCAACACCTTCCTGCGCCGATTTGAAAGGGACGTGAAGCACCCCGATCATCAGCCGGTTTCGGTAGGGGCCGCTGAATACCTCGTAATCGGCCTGGGAATGACCGGACAGGCTGCCCTGAAACATTTCAAGGAAAATGACAAGGCGGCAGTAGGCATCGACATCAATCCCGACCGGGTAAAACATACAATGGACAATGGGTACCGAGCAATTTATGCCGATGCCCAGGATGCCTTTTTTTGGGAAGAACTGGACATGCAGAAAGTGCAAACGATATTACTGGCTATGTCCGGAGAAATCTATACCAAGGAGTTCATTATACAACAGCTTCGGAAGAAAAACTTCCGTGGAACCATCCGGGTTCTTACCAATAATGAAAGGGAAGATGAGCTGATCCGCAATGCCGGGGGCAATCCTGTTTCAATCCCTGCCGTGCAGATGGGTGAAAAAATGGCGAAGCTAAGTATGGATGAATAAAAGTGGTGATTCAGTAAAAGCCGGAAACTGAGCTAAAGTCAGTTAACAAAGTCAGAGTTAACACGTATAGTTTATAAAATATGTGTATTTATGAAAAAGAAACTTTCCCTAACCATTCAGGAAAACGTCATTTTGAAAGTAAATGAGTTAATGCATATCATAACAGTAACAGGTTTGTTTAACTCCTGAATCCAATGATATGGAACATGCAGGCCCATCGAATTTTGGTGAAGAAAGAATAGATAAATTACAGCGGGAGGCTTTTGAATATTTTCTGCATGAAGTCAATCCCGATAACGGCCTTGTTGCAGACAACTCACAGCCGGGCACCCCGGCGAGTATTGCATCAGTAGGTTTTGCTCTTCCCGTCTACATAACAGGAGTTGAACGCGGCTGGATGACAAGAGCCGATGCGATTGAGCGGACGCTTAACGTGTTGCGGTTTTTTTATAACTGCCCCCGGGGAACGGCATCCGATGACAGCGGATATAAAGGCTTCTACTATCATTTCCTGGATATGGAGTCGGGCCGGCGCAACGGCCGTTCTGAACTTTCTACCGTTGACACAGGTTTTCTGCTGGCCGGCATGCTCACTGCCGCAGTCTATTTCGACCGCGAGAATGAGGACGAACATGAAATCCGCACTCTGGCAGATGAGATCTATCGCCGTGCTGACTGGAAATGGGCTTGCAATGGAGGCGCAACCGTAACCCATGGATGGAAGCCGGCCACTGGTTTTTTACGTTACCGTTGGGAAGGATACGATGAGGCAAGCCTCATGTACGTTCTTGCACTGGGCTCCCCTTCTTTCCCTATTCCGCCGGAAAGCTACAGTGCGTGGTGTTCTACATATAAGTGGAAGAAAATCTACGGACATGAGTATATCTTTGCCAACCCCCTTTTTATTCACCAGTATTCGCATATATGGATAGATTACCGGGATATACAGGATGCCTATACCCGGGAAAAAGGGATCGATTACTTTGAAAACAGTCGCCGTGCAACCTATGTGCAGCAGCAGTATGCGATCAAAAATCCCAAGGAATTCGAAGGTTATGGAGAAAATTTCTGGGGTTTGACGGCGAGCGACGGCCCCGGCTGGACAACAAGAAATTTCAACGGGAGAAAACAATCTTTTTTCGATTATACCGCAAGAGGAGCTCCTTTTGGCCCCGATGACGGAACCGTTGCCCCATGGGCTGCAGTCACTTCTCTTCCCTTTGCACCGGAGATCGTTCTGCCGACTATAAAAAATTTTAAGGATGTCTATCCACAAATAACAGGTAAATATTGCATGAAGTCCAGTTTTAACCTCAGCTTTTCGGGTGAGGAAGATGACGTTTGGATTTCTCCCTATCATTTTGGAATTAACCTGGGTCCGATAGTCCTGATGTGCGAAAACTACCGGACAGGACTGATCTGGAAGCTTATGCGGGATTGCCAATATATCAAGAACGGCCTCTTGCGAGCCGGATTTAAAGATGGCTGGCTGTAGGAAAATGAGATTGAAAAATCTGGTTATTACTTTCCCGAAGATCTTCAGATGTAGAATTGGGAGGATTAGCGCTTTTAGTAATTACTGGAGTTGTCTTATATTTAAGTTATGAGAACGTATGACATTTGCTTCATTTTCAGGTAAAATAACAGCGGTTATTTTATTGATAATCAATGATATAATACCTCATACAANGACATCTTAAGTAAAGTTTTCACATCTAAATAAAAAAATCATGATTGAGATACTAGAGGAGACACAGGGAGATTTAATCGCTGCAAAAGTAAAAGGGAAAATAACTGAGCAAGATTATGAAATATTTATTCCTGTTTTAGAAAAAACACTAAAAGATTACAACAGGCCAAATCTATATTGTGAAGTTTACGAACTTGAATTGCCCAGCCCAAAGGCCATATGGGAAGAACTTAAAAACATTCCCAATTACAACAAATTGGGTAAATGCGCGATTGTAAGCGATCAGAAATGGTTAGATACAATGGCCAAGGTGGCCGATAAACCCATGACGCCAGATATCAAATTCTTCAGTTTTGAACAAAAGGCACAGGCAAAAGAGTGGGTAAAATGACTGCAATAAAGGCGAGGCCGTAATCAATCGGGAAATTTTTTCAGGCTTGGGCTTATTCTTCCACATATATGAGATTTTTATGTATTAAAGTAACTTTAGTGCCTTTTTAAAAAATTTAAGTGGCAGGGTAGATTGTTCTTCTATAGAAATAGACAAGTATTTTAAATGGCACTTTTATCAAGCTGATTGAATTCTCTGTCTAAAAATCTTGCGTATTTACAGCCATGGCATACAACAACACCAAACACACCAAAAGCCGGTACGACCTGGCCGCCCCCATCTATGACCTTGCCGAGTGGCCCATGGAGAAGCTTTGGTTTAGAAAATGGAGGCCGGAAATCTGGAAAAAAGCAGAGGGGCCTAAAGTTCTGGAGATTGCCATCGGTACCGGCAAAAATATCCCTTACTATCCTGATGATATCGAAGTTACCGGCATTGACATATCACCTAAAATGCTGAAACGAGCCCGCAACCATGTTGAGAAAAATAACATTGACCAGGTCAGTCTGATGGAGATGGATGCACAACAACTTAAATTTAATGACAACATCTTTGACAGCGCGGTTGCCACTTTTGCCTTCTGTTCTATCCCCGACCCGGTAAAAGGGCTGCAAGAAGCACTTCGCGTTACCAAACCCGGGGGCTCTTTACATTTACTGGAGCATATGCTTTCAAAAAAGCCATCTTTAGCCTGGATTATGAAGAAACTTGACACCCCCATTCACTACATAGCCGGAGTACATATTGCCAGGAACACAGTGGCTAATGTTGAAAAGGCCGGTTGGGAAATTTATAGCGTGAAAGAGCTCTCGTCAAACGGGATCTTCCGTTTTATTGATGCCCGAAAACCCGGGTAATATATTGACAATGGTCCCGTGAAAGGATTTTTACGGTCATTAAATACTCCGACACCTTGTTTAACGATCTTGCAACTCTTTTTTCCTTCGGCGATACTCATCATCATCAATTTCACCACGGGCATATCTTTGATCAAGAATTTCTCTTGGAGTCTCTTTTGAAGATCGCCCTCCAGTATCTCCTCCTTTTTTCACCAGAAACCAGATTACTGTGATGATTAGAGCTATTATCAAGGCCCAAAAAAGAATCATCAATATCCACCAGCCGGTTCCTCCCCAGCCGTCCATCATTGGATGGTGCTCCCGAGTCTGCATTAAAACTGTGAGTAAAGTGCTCATAAATTTATCCCCTGTTTATATTAATTAACTGTTTTTACTTTTGATCAGGATGCACTTCGTTAAATTTTTTCAACCTGTTCTTCTCTTTAGATTATTCCTCTGAATTCATAAAATAATACTTTCCATTTCAACCCAAAAATCGCCGGTTGCCTAAAACTCCAGGATATTGGCCTACTCAGCAATGAAGGAATTTTCATTCAGTTCATAGCCCTCTTTCATCTTTTCTGATATTATAGACCTGAGTTCATTTCATAGCTATAGTGATGTAGGTGAACAGCCTATATTTATTACCGAAATAAACAACTTTAGCCGGGAATAAGCTATACCCGATCCTCCAGTTTCAATAAATTAGAGGATCAATAATCCTTTAATTAATATTAATTGAAGGATTTATACTCCTTTAATTTGTATGAATTGAAGGAGTTCTATAAATTTAACAATGAAAAACATGTATCACAGGTCAATAAATTTGTCAAACCATCTCCAGCAAGGAAAGGTGTTGATAATTTACGGTGCCAGGCAGGTTGGTAAAACAACTCTTGTTAAACAGCTACTTGCTGAAACGTCTCTCAAGCACGCATACTTCACGGGCGACGATCTTGCTTTTTCGGCTGACTTTGGCAAATGTGAGCTCCCGGTTATTCAGAGCATTGTAGATGATCTGGATCTGTTGGTAATTGATGAGGCCCAAAAAATTGAAAATATTGGAACAGCATTGAAGCTGGTTGTGGATCATTTTCCGGAAAAATTTGTACTCGTGACCGGCTCCTCATCGTTTGATCTGGCAAATACCACCGAAGAGCCGCTCACAGGTCGAAAGAACGTGGTAACGCTCTACCCGCTGTCATTTCAGGAAATCGCCCGGAACAGTACATCCTATGAAGCGGGCCGGCGTTTAGAGGATCTGCTCATTTATGGCTCCTACCCTGAAGTGTCCATCTCGAAAAGCAAGAGTGAAAAGGAAAACCGCATCACAGAGATAAAAAACTCCTACCTGATAAAAGACATACTTGAATTTCAGCTGCTCAAACGGTCTCAGGTTGTGATGGATTTATTAAAACTGTTGGCATTTCAGGTCGGCAACCAGGTTTCTACTGTAGAACTTGGCAAACAGCTCGGCCTCGACTATAAAACCGTTCAGAGATATCTCGACCTGCTTGAGAAATCATTTGTCTTGGTTTCACTCGGTGGTTTTTCCAGGAATCTCAGAAAGGAAGTTTCCAAGATGAACATGTATTATTTCATGGATTTGGGTATCCGGAATGCGGTGATTGCCAACTTCAACTCACCGGACATGCGGAATGATGTGGATCAGCTATGGGAAAATTTCCTTTTCATCGAGCGTATTAAGAGAAATGCGTTTGCCGGGCACACCGCCAACTACTACTACTGGCGCACATATGATCAAAAGGAAATCGACCTGATTGAGGAAAGAGGTGGTCAACTCCGGGGATTCGAGTTTAAATGGAATCCATTAAAAAAACCAAAGGCGCCAAAAGCATGGATTGACACTTATGATAATGCCTCATACGAGGTGATTACCAAAGATAACTACAGGGAATTTGTAATGGCGTAAATTCTTATAAAGAATTACAGGTCCCAGACTGTCCAGAGCTCTGCAATATGCTAATTCAGTCATTAATTCGGATTGACACATAAACTGAATCGGTTCAAACTTTTTTATATATCCTGTTGTATAGCTATTATCGATCAACTCTTTTTTATTGGAACTTCCGGAGTTCGTTCTTTTTTGAGCTTATTATTTCATCTGTATTCAGCAATATTCACAATTAGCATTCATGGATCCTATTGCACACACACTATTCGGCGCTACGATGGCCGAAGCCGGCCTCAAGCGAAAAACTGCGCTGGCAACAGCCACCTTACTTATCGGGGCGAATATTCCTGATATTGATGGCCTTGCCATGCTGGTCAGTTCAGACTATGGACTGTGGTTTCGCAGAGGGTGGACTCATGGCATTCTGGCTCTTTTGATCTGGCCTTTTCTGTTAACCGGCTTGATGATTGGCGTTGATCGGTTGATCGAGAAGCGAATGTGGCGCCGGAACCGCATGCGTCAGGGACCGCCAATGCGACCCGTAATGCTATTGGGTATTGCATTTCTCGGCGTTTGGAGCCATCCGCTCCTGGATTATCTGAACACCTATGGCGTCCGCCTGCTCATGCCGTTCAGCGATACATGGTTCTACGGCGATACTCTCTTTATCATTGATCCGTGGTTCTGGCTTCTTGCCGGTGCAGGCGTGGTGCTGGCAAGATCAAAATCATGGGCCGGTATCAGCGGATGGATTGTGCTTGGCACGGCTGTCACGGCACTGATTACAACGGCCGACATCGTGCCATTGGCCCTGAAAGTGCTCTGGCTGGCAGGTCTTGGCGGGATTATCATTGTCCGCTGGTCTGGCCGGCATCGCGACGCCACGCAGCCCATTGCATTCACGCTACTGGCACTCCTCATACTCTATATCGCGTTTATGTTCACCGGGTCGAAACTCACCGCCTCACATGCCCGCGCACAATTAAACGACAATGGAGCAGACATCAAACAGGTTATGGCCAACCCCCTACCGGCACGAACCCTTCTGCGAACCGGCATTGCAGCTTCGGAGACCCACTATTACCGGTTCAAAATAAACTGGTTACGGCCCGATAGTTTTGAACTCACCGGTGAGCCGATTCCCATCGAAGTTCCTGACCATGTCGTGGAAGCGGCACTGAACTCCCGCGATTTGCGGGGTTTTCGCAACTGGATGCGTTTTCCTGCTTATGAGGTTAAGCGGTTAGACGACGGATGGGAAGTGATTATCCGTGATCTGCGCTATGTTCAATTTGATCAGGAATTTGCGGCAGGGATAGGCATGGCCGTGGTAGAGCTGGATGAAGAGTTGCAGGTGCGCAGTGTACGATAAAAAGGATACGATATAGTATTCAGCTCCGAAACTAAAAAAAAACCGCTCTGTACTTTAAGGTCAGGGCGGTTTAGTACTGAATGTGAGTTCGATTTATTAATTAGTTTTGGAGGTAATGGTGGATAAAAAAGTGTATTTGATGCTCACAATACTCTATTCGAATCAACTATCATTGCACGTCATCTCCCTGCACTCCCGTCCAGAACTCTATATGAAACTCAAATACAGATAAGCATTGGCAACCTTGGTTATTCTGCCAGAGAATCATAATCACAGCTTACATTTGGATTCCAGTCTGCAAACATTCCCGAGGGATTATTTTTCCAAATCCAAACGTGTAATGCCCAGAATCCCTGCATTGGATTCCAGTGAAACTTTTCACCGAAAAGTGTTGGCGCATCAATATCAGGATTACCGGGTTCCGTGATATATTCAACACTAATCAAGCGATATCTTCCGTTTTTCTGAGGTTCATACAGAATGGCCTGTGGACGGGTGATATCAAGATCTTCCTGAGCTCCAACCAACGGAAAGTTTACAAAATGGTAGCCCATACCACCCAGCTCGGGATGTTCAACGCATGTTCCTACATTGACATTTACGTAACCGGCTTCTACTGCATTCTCAACCCTTTGGAATTGAGCCGTATGCCGCCTGACCTCAGCCAGCTGAGCCGCTACACTCCCATTTACCTTTGAATGTTGCAGATTAAATGGCGCTATCGCAAATGAATTTTCGCTCAACCGGGCATCCTCAGTACCTGTTGGCATCGTTGTTTGATCACAGGCAGAAGCCAACATCAAGAGTGGCAACACCATGATTGCCATTATTATTAATTGTAGTTTCTGGTTTTCTTTTCTCATTTCAATTCTCCATTTCATTATTATTGATATAGGTTATACTGGCTGTATCGTGAATATTGATGAACCCCTTTATGCCGCGATAAGACAGATTGTGCTAGCACTACAATTAAATACAGGAATTTTTATAACTACAGATCACCGCAAATGAAATAAATATTTTTTCGTCTCTGCTTTTTTCAAAACGTGGCCTGTCAATCCTTGAAATAAGTTTCAGTTTTCGGCTCCTATCTATCCAGCCATGTGCGGTTTTGCTGCGGATCAATGCTATCTTTTCACTAATTATTGATGTTTCTTTGAATAAACCAACACTGAATAATGTCTCGCATAACCCCAATCAACGTCACCAAAGCATCCGGAGAACAGGAACATTTTGATGAGTCTAAACTCAGGCGTTCGTTAAGAAATGCCGGCGCTTCTGATCCTGTAATTGATTCCATCACCCAATCGGTTAAGGATTTGCTGGTTGATGGTATAAGCACCCGGAAAATCTACCGTGAAGCGTTCCGGCAGCTCAGGGCTGAATCTCAGCGCGTAGCCGGGCGCTATAAACTTAAAGAGGCCATTCTGGAGCTGGGCCCGACCGGGTTTCCTTTTGAACGTTTTGTGGCTGAAATACTGAACAGGGTGGGTTATAAAACTGAAGTTGGCGTAAAAGTTCAGGGCGACTGTGTTACCCACGAAATTGATGTGATCGCCGTAAAGGATGATCACTATTACATGGTGGAGTGCAAATTCCACAACAAAAAGGAGAATACCTGCAATGTTCACATTCCATTGTATATACAATCAAGGTTCCTGGATGTGAAGAACAATTGGACCCGGCAGCCCGGACACGCCGGAAAAGAACACACCGGATACGTGGTTACAAACACAAGGTTCACTCAAGACGCTCTGACCTACGGGGAGTGTATCGGTTTAAACCTTCTGAGCTGGGACTATCCCAAAAATAACGGGCTGAAAGACGTGATTAGCAGGCTCAACCTTCACCCGATTACATGCCTGTCTGCTCTCACAAAAGCTGAAAAGGCCCTGCTTACTGATAAAGGTATTGTGCTTACCGTACAGCTTTATGAAAACAAAAATGCACTCAATGAGATAGGGATGGACCAGCGCAAGGTCAACCGGGTTATCAAGGAAGCCAAAGCAATCTGCAGTTATCATTCCAACAACTCATGAGTTTGCCTCTAAACATTCATTTTCTCGGAGCTTCAGGCACGGTTACCGGAACCCCTTGCACGATGTGATTTTTCCGACGGGTGTTACCCATACCACCGGCATACCTATGGAACAAACATTCCTGTTGAATCCGAATTATTCGTATTTTTACTTCTTTTGAGTTCGATCTTCTACAGATATGCAGCAGATGTTAAAACGCTACTTTTCTACAACCGGTCTTCTGATCGGCACCCTGTTTTTCGCGATGTCAATGTCGCCAACATTGATTCCCAGGCCCGATACCATTCAGGGAATCATTTCCGGCCTTGCCCTGGCATCGGGATATGGGGTTGGTGTATTCAGCATATGGCTGTGGAAATCTTTTGAGTTGCCAGAACCGGCTGAGAAATCACAGATCAGGCTCCAGATTATTTCAGGTTCATTCTTTTTACTGATTACGATAATTTCACTGTGGAGAGCCAGTATCTGGCAAAATTCACTTCGTGAACTCATGGGTATGGAAACCGATGCCTTTGTGCAGCCGGTTGTTGTCGGATTGATAGCCGTAGCCGTATTCCTCGCAGTTTTGTTTATAGGACGGCTTTTTCTCATCACAAAACAGTTTCTTGCAAGAAAAATGGAACCCTACGTGCCTCCAAGGGTCTCTTTAGTATTGGGTTTGGTGACTACATTCACGCTGTTTTGGCTTATTTTCAACGGATTCCTGGTTTCTCAACTTTTGCGCATTGCCGACTCAACCTATCAGCAAGTAGATGCACTCATTGAGCCGGACATCGAGCAGCCTGCCAATCCGATGAAAACCGGAAGCCGGGAGTCCATTTTGTCATGGGAAGAGATGGGCCGTCAGGGAAGAAGGTTTTTATCAGAAGGACCGGAAGCATCTGATATCATGTCATTTACAAACAGAACAGCGATGAATCCGATTCGGGTATATGTTGGAATGCACGCATCTGAAGATTTTGATGAGCGGGCAGACCTCGCACTTCAGGAACTGATCCGGGTAGGAGCTTTTGAGCGGTCTGTACTCATTCTCATCACCCCCACAGGTACCGGCTGGATTGACCCCGGGGCTATTGAACCGGCCGAGTACCTTCACCGGGGCGATATAGCCAGCGTTGCTGCACAGTATTCCTACTTGCCAAGTCCGTTATCCTTGCTTTCAGAGGGCGATTACGGATCCGGAATGGCGCGCGCGCTGTTTCAGAAGGTCTATAGCTACTGGAACGGATTACCTCAGCATGCAAGGCCAAGGTTGTACCTTCACGGGCTTAGCCTGGGTGCCCTAAATTCAGACCACTCCTTTGACCTCTACGACATCATCGAAGATCCCTTCCATGGTGTTCTCTGGGTTGGCCCCCCTTTCAGAAAAACAACCTGGATCAATATCACTGCAAACCGGAATCCAGGTTCACTGCAGCGGCTTCCTGAATTCCGCGACGGCTCTGTTGTCCGTTTCGCCAATCAAGATGGAGGCCTTAAGAGTGCCGCATCCGAATGGGGTTCTTTTCGAATCGCCTACCTGCAGTATGCCAGCGATCCCATTACCTTTTTTAACCCCCGTATATTTACCCGTGAGCCCGACTGGATGCAGGAGCCTCGCGGGCCTGACGTATCACCCTATCTGAGATGGTATCCGATCGTTACCGGCCTGCAGGTAGCTGCTGACCTGCTAACAGGAATCGGAAATACGCCCCCCGGCTATGGACATGAGTACGCCGCTGAACACTATTTTAACTCCTGGCTGGCATTAACTGAACCCGGGGGCTGGAGTGAAGAGGAGCTAAATATACTCCGGAACTATTTCAGGGAAAAAAGAGACCGTTAAAAATCTTTTTCTTCGTAATCAATTCACTTTTTTTACGTTTCATTCGTGAGATTAAACGAAACAAAAATTTAAATAGATAATGAAAAACAAACCGTTTTACATCACCCTGGCCCTGCTGGTAGCTGCAAGTATCGCTTTTTGGATCTACATGTTTC
>SL_3KL_010_SEDDRAFT_10002359_pt1 | contig 17296 bp, 21 predicted proteins | sample SodLakKL_010_SED_2_FD_10381 | JGI IMG/M metagenome (IMG submission 10381) | reverse complement strand
TTCATCCAAGTCATCTATTCTAAACTTGTCTTCTCCCAATGGATAAATTATTGTAAATGCCATAGCATCTGAATCGTCAAAACTAAGCATTTCTTTTTCTTCTCCGTCTTCATCATAAATATATACGGTGTCGGGGTTTTCGTTTAAAACTTCTTTTACAATTTTTCTTAAGTTCATATGTATGTGTATGTATGTTCTAGTTAATAAATACTTAACNCACACACAAAAGAAATGTTTTAAAAATCTTTTTTTCCCGCATATATTATGCATCTCATATAATACGGCTCATCCTTTTTTATTTCCATAAAAGAAATTATTTCATAGCCATCACTAACAATTTGTTTAAAGGTTTCATCTAGTTCAAGCAAATCACAACAATATCTTTTATATCCAATGTATTTTGGTTTCATTTTTTTATTGTATCATCTTCTTTCATCATATAATATGTTTTAAAATGTGAGCAATAACATCAACCGTCCAACCATTACCAAGCATTTTTTTGGCTTGATTTTCGGAAACCACGCCATCAAAATAACCTTCGGGTACGGTTTGCAGTCTACAATATTCTTTTAAAGTGTAGTATCTAAACAACAATTTTCTATTAAAAACGTCTGGATATCTGCCAATTAGTAGTGGCGTTAATACGTTGTCCTTTCCTACGGTTGTTAAGCAATTACTTTTATCTAAATTGCTTGCCCTTACCTCCAAACATTGCGTTGGACGAATATCTTTGTTGTAGTCGTCACGTTTACCTTCTTTGTTTAATCTTCTTCCAATTATTGTGGCTTTGTTTAGCTTTTGACCATCCATATATTGGTCTTCCAAAACATCAGATAATTTTATGCCTTTATCCTTTGGTTGTGTGATTTCAAAATTTGCCCAATAAAGCCTTTCTCTTTTTTGTGCCGACACCAAAGCACTATTAATTTTAACGGGTTTAACTCCCAAATAATGGGTTATGATGTCTTCAAAATCTTTTCTCATAACCACGTTTTCCAAAAACCAATATTTGGGTTTGTATTCTTGAATAATTCTAACGAATTCAAAAAACAATTTGCTTCTTGGGTCGTTAAAATTTAATTGTCTGCCACTAAAACTAAAACCTTGACATGGAGAACCACCCATAATCAAATCAATTTCATCAGTAAAGATGGTTTGTTTGGTTATTTTGGTTACATCACCTAATTGTATTGTGTTGGGAAAGTTGTGTTGAGTTACTTTAATGGCGTGTTTATCGGTTTCACTGGCAAAATAGTTTTTGTGATTTATTTTTGCTCGATTTAATGCGATTTGACCACAACTCATACCATCAAATAAACTCAACACATTAAAATCACCCATTTTTATTGATTTCGTTATAAATTTCCCTTAATTCTTCCATCGTTCCCCATTCACAACCAACCTTTACTCGTGCGTTGTCTGGAAAATATACGGCAAAACAACCAATATGTAACAAACCCATTATATCTAAGAATTTACGTAAATCATCAAACGATATTGGTGTAACATCATTTGGATTTTCACCAACCATTCTTTGGGCGTAAATCATTTCTTCTTTATGGTTTACCGTAATTTTCATTCCATCACCAAACCTTAAATTCTTTTTACGTAATTTAGCGAAATTACCTTTGCAATATATATAACCAGTGCCTGAAGATATATATAACACATCATTATCTACATCATAGCAATAAGACTGTCTTTCATAAGGTATTGGTTCTTCAAAAACTCTAATAATTCCATCACCACCAACCCCATAATAACTACAACCCTCTTTAATCCCCCTTCTTTCGGCTTCTTTGAGTAAATGATTCATTATTTCACTTGGACTTGCTTTTCTCATATAATCAATGTGATAGCAATCATCTTCTTTGATGTGGGTTTCAATGTTTTTTGCATCTACTCCAAAGGTTTCGGTTAATTTATAATATTTTCTATCATTACCACCTATAGGCTCACCAAGTCTTCCAATTACTTGTTGTATGCCGTCACTAAAACACATCCAAGTACCTTTTTCCGGTATGTAGTAGTCTTCAATCATTTTTTTGGCGTGTTTTAATGCATCCACCCAATCATCTGGTAGTGTATAAATCGTATCTTTGGGTGATTCACAATATTTTTTTAAAATTACCACATAATATCTGAATCTACCATTAAAACTCTTCATTTTACATACATCCAATACAGCATCAACGAAATCTTTATCAATGAATTCATTTTTTGATATGGGTTCATAACCCATTTCCATTAAATCATTATGAAACGCTTCTAAATGAGAAGGTTTTCCTACAACTTTAAATCCAGTACTTTCCATATTATTTAAAAATTAAATTCAACACCTAATTGACCAACACCTAAGTAGCCTGTTGCCACTGAAATAGCAAAGATTGATGCTAATACTGTAACACCTAAAATAATCCAGAATTTAACTGGAAATTCTTTTTCTTTTTTCATTTGTTTTTGTTTTTATTTAATTCATCACAATGTTTTTTTGCTGCCGCTTCTTTGAAATAATATTTATCAGTATCCCAATAAAAAACCAGTGCCCCATGTGGCGATAAGAATTTTTACTTGTAATTCCGATTGGCTACGGCTTGCAGTTACAAGTTATTCTGCACTTATCTCACAACAAACAATGTTATTACATGGCATAAGCAGTAATAAATATCTAAGTCTGTTCTCTACAGATTACACCCGCCTCCGGGCTGCATCAGATCCAAATGCTTCAAAGATTAATTACTTTTGTTCATTGTGAACTGGTTTTATATTTCAAAGAACTTTATTGGTATTATTATTTTACAAATATACAAAAAATTTCTTAAACTAAAAAATATTTTGCTTATTATTTAACTAGTTTCTACCCTTAATCGTGGAATATCAATTGCAAGAGGCTGGTCCATAAGAATATAGTTTAGCCCCTGTAATTCAATAAAGGCATCGGTTTCTGCATCAAAGAAAAAGAATTGTGATGAAGCACCGCCTTCACCATAATAAGTACCATCCAATGCAGGTGATGGAAGTAATAAATTACCACCAGATGATGACACACGAACACGCTGTGGTGGTGTTAGAAATGTTGCAGTACTAACAGGTCTGTATTGTGCTACAAAATAACCTACCATTGCTCCGTTATCAGCCAAAATGTAAATATAAAACAATTTGTCTGGTATGTCCATTCTGTCTATCCACTTAGCAACTGCTTGTCTGGTTAGGAAGTTATTAATTTCTGGCACAGGATATGCTCGTACAGCACGTTCCATTACAGATTCCTGTACTCTTTCACCTTGTCTTTGAGTATCTTCATTAACTTCACAGGAAGAAAGCATTCCAATTGAAAATGCAACGCCAAGCATAACAACTGCTAATAAATTTAATAAGTTTTTTCTTTTCATCTTTTTTTGTTTTTTTGTTGTTAATAAAATTATTTAATGCTGTATTTGATATGGCAAGTCATCTGCCAAGAATTTACCTCTTGATTCGGTCATTCTGGCTCTTGCATTGTAGTCTTCGATTGCTCGTCTTCTTTGAGACTTAATACCCGCAATATTTTGCCTTATTCTTGACCTATCGTGAGTGGTTTCCGCATATTCAAACGCTTTTTCTTGTTCTTCAATTGCGGTTTCATACGCCTGAATACTACCATATAAACTATAGAAATATTCGTAATTATAGATACGATGTTCACCGGATTCGATGCGTTCTCTAGCATCAATTCTTCCTCTGATTGGTGCTGTGTAGTATCTATATGCCCATCCACCTACGATAAGCAATATAACTACAAGTGTACCGATAAAAATTTGTTTTCTCATAATTCTATTTTTTATATAAATTGGTTTAAAAAATTTAATGATAAGTAGAGACCAGAATCTTACTATAAATCATTAATGGTGTCACATAATTATCTTCTAAGATATTCCATTAATTCTTCTCTTTTTTCCTCATATTCTTTTCTCCATATAGTCCAAGCTCCGTCTTGTATAAATATAAATCCTTCCATCATTGTGTTTTGTTTAAAAATTTACCCTTACACCTACCGGTGTTATATCAATTATTACATCTTCTTCTCTATTAAATATTCTATATGATCTTACATTTATAGAGCTTCCTATTAGAATAGCTGCATAACCCGCATAATTCATCCCCTTTGATAATTTGGGTCCAAACTCACTTGGTTCTTCTTGCCTAGCCAAATATTCATTATATAGTAAGTTTGAAAATAATAGAGCACTACCCGCACATATAAAATTCCACCCTATTCTTATTTTATTTCTGTGTTCAATAATATTTAAACTGTCAATATTTAACACAATTGTTGGGTTGTTTACATTTGTAATTTTTTTATGTTCATTTTTGTAAAAAACATAGAATGTTTCATCTTTTGATATGGTTTCTACATTTATAAATCTTCTTTGATAAATATCAAAATCCGCAAATACTATAACCCCCTCATCTTCATTAATGTTAAGAATGGAAGTTGGTACTACATTTCCATTAATTAAGTACAAAGTATCGCTTCTCTCATAAATATTAGAGGAACCAAACATTTGTCCAAAAGAATTTGTTGTGATAAGTAAAATCACTAATAGTGTTAAAATAATATTTAATTTTTTCATCTTTTTTTGTTTTTAATTGTTTTATTTTATACCCGTTCGGGTGTAATTTTGATTAAATTCCTTATATTTATACCCGTTCGGGTATGTATAACATTACTCAATATTTCCATAATTTTTTGTGAGTGGGCGAGGAATCGAACCTCGCAAACCTGTTGCTCACCTGACTTGTCGTAATCTATTGTTCTTCCGGTATTTAACCTATCGGTCAGGACTTGCTCAATGGAAACCCTTTCATCTCCACTCAACCATTTTATTTTTGAAATTTTTTGGCAGTTTTTTGGTGGTAACGTCTTTTTTGGTTTTTTTTAAGTCTCCAAAGACTGTCTTTCCACTCAAACATTGCTTTAATTGTTGATTGTACGCTGTTCTTACTCATATTATTTTTTTTGTTTTATTTATTTTTTACATAAATGAATTACAAATGTAAGTAAAATATTCCAATTAACCAAATTTTTTTTAAAAAAAAACGCCCTTATATAATAATTAACCACATCGTCCGCTACCACAAGACATACACATAAGACACCCCTCTTTATATTCAAGGTGTTCTCCACCACATTCATCACACCTGCCTTTTGCTTTAACACCATCTTTTATGTAACGTTTCACCATTCTAGCCACACCATTTTTCCAAGTATTTAGGTGTTCGTCACGTAAATTCAACCCATCAATCAAATCAAATACGTGCTGCATTGGCATTCCATGTCTGAATATTCCCGAAATCAATTTTGCATAGTTCCAATATTCGGGGTCAAACGTATGGTTTAATCCATAGTGTACTTGTTTTTCGCCGTTACTATCAACATATTCGATATCATAACGTTTTCTTCGATTTCCTTCTTCGTCTTCATAAATGTTTTTAACGACTTCACAATCTTTTATTGATGGAGGTAAATCACTTAATCCATTTTCAAGTTTACCGGTGAATATTTCGTATGGTCTATTATCTAACAAACCAATAACAGCAACCCATTTTTCCAAATTATTTTGGAAGCGAATAATGTCACCCTTTAATCTTTTCGGTCTTTTTGGGGCGTGATTGTCATCAAACAAAATCTTCTTTGCTTTTTCCTTTTCTTTATCAGAAACCAAAACACCACTACGACTGCCATCACGATATACGGTAATACCCTTTAATCCCATTTCCCAGGCTTTAATGTATATTTCACCAACCTTTTCTGATTCAACATCACTTGGCAAATTAATTGTTGAACTTATAGAATGTGTGACATATTTTTGAATTATTGATTGTATTTTCACTCTTTTAACCCAATCAATTTCTGGTGCAGTCGAACCCACATATGGACTGTCGGTATACGCTTTTTCTGGGTTGTATATGTTGTTAACACTTAACCATTGTTTTACTCGATGATGTAAAACACTACTTTCAACCCACTTATCTCCCATATCATCAACAAAATCGGGTTTAATGTTTTTTTCGTTGTGATGTATTTTTCTTCTTCTTTTATAACCAATCATATAAAGTGGTTCAATACCCGATGTTGTTTGAGTTAAAATACTTAACGAACCCGTTGGAGCTACGGTGCTGATGGAAATATTTCTTCTACCAAATTTCATCATTCTGTCATATAATTCAGGAAATTCATCTTTCATCATATGAACAAATTCTGATTGATTTTCGTATTTGGGGTCGAAATCTTTGAATTTGCCTCGTTGTATTGCCATATCAATAGAAGAATCGAATTCACCCATTAGTTTTGTTTTCATCATTTCATCAACAACTTTCATTGCGGCATCCGAATTATATGGCAAACCAAGTGAAGCAAGAACATCACCCAAACCAGTAAAACCTAAACCAGTTCTTCTTCCATTTTTTCCTTTTTCATATAAATTTTTCCAAGTCCGTAGTTCTGTTTCTTTTATGTAATCGGGTTCTGAATCCGATTCAATTTTTTTAATAATCCTACCAACGGCTTCTAATTCCAAATCAACCAAATCATCAATAAGTCTTTGTGCTTCATATGTGGTTTCATATAATTTTTCATAATTAATTTTTGCTTTGTCGGTAAAGGGATTCTCAACACAACCAAATAAATTAACAACCATCAACCTGCAGGAATCATCATTCATTGCAATCTCGCTGCAGTTATGTGCAATATAACCATTTACAACACCCCAACCATTTTCTGGGTCATTAAAATCATACACTTCAATTGGCCCATTATTTTCAATTTTTGTTATTTTGGGTGAGCGAGAAATTATCACATTTTTTAGTTTTTCTCTTTTATAATTATGAATAAAATTAATTTTATTATAAAATTTAATTAAATCATAAAACCTTGCAATATTTAAATCATAACTTTCTTTACAAACATAATCACCATTTTTAAATGAAATGGTTTTTGACTTATTTGTTGTATAATATGAACTAATATCAAACTCTTTTAATAAATCAATAACTTGTAATATAAAAGGTAAATAAGTTGATTTCAATGCAATTCTATAATCATTTATTATACTACCGTTTGCAGAAAATAAACCAGAAAGAAACGATAACTTTTCTTCATTATTCCAATTATTAATTGTTTTTGGTAATAATCTGTTCGGAAGAATTTCATCACTAAATTTTAGATTTTCACAAAAATTGGTAAATTCAGTTGTATAAAAAACCTTCTTATTTTCAGACGTTCTTTCATAATTAAATAATTTAAGAACATCATCATCGTTTTCCCCAATATTAACCTCAAAACCAAGATGTGCTTTTGATTTTAATCGGGTTAAATTTCCATCTCCTTGTATAAAACCTAATTTTAAAAAAAGTTGATTATGAGTTAAATTTTCATTTAAAAATGGGAGAATTTTTTTTCCTTTTAAATCTTTAGCCATAACATCATCACCATCAACAGTTTTCCAAATATGATCAGGTGTGCACGTAATAACCTCTTTTTGAGTGTTGTATAGATTTATGGTATCTTTTATTCCACTACACCATACCTTGGATGGGACAACATTACCAGATGAATTAATGATTTCAACATCATTACCAGACAACTCTTCAAACGTTTTATTGCCTTGGGTGGTTAACAATCTTTCATTACCAGAAAAACAAGGGTTAGTCGTTATGTTTTCCCAATTAGGATATATTGATGATGTAGAATAGATATGTTGTCTATCTTTGAAAATCAATCCGGGTTCTGCTGAAGCGTGTGCCGATTCAATTATTTCATTCCACAATTCACGAGCATCAATTAACTTTAAATACCCTGTTTCAACCAATTGGTCGTTGGAATCATAAACATTTTCAATTTTTGTAATTTCATTTGGTTTTAAATTCGATACGATTTCATCATAATAATCACCCAAAGGTATTTTTATATCAATGGGAAATGATAGTAAATAGTGATCGTTTCTTTGAACTGCTTGCATAAAATCGTCACGGAGTTGAACGGAAATGTTTGCACCAGTAACCTTTTTCAAATCTCTTTTTATTTTCACAAATTCAAAAACATCGGGGTGTTTTACATCAATAGTAATCATAAGAGCACCACGTCTTCCTGATTGGCCGACTTCACGGGTTGTGTTGCTATATCTTTCCATAAAAGATACTGCTCCTGTTGATGTTCCTGCAGCATTGGTTACTGATGAGTTTTCCGGTCTTAATGTAGAGATGTCAATTCCAACACCACATCGTCTTTTAAATAATTGTGCTAGTTGTTGATCTGAATGTAAAATCCCGCCATAACTATCATATGGTCTGGGAACCACAACGCAATTCATACAAACCAACCCTTCAACATTATATGAATGTATATCTTTAATTCCTAAAGTATACACATATTCTGGTGTTAAATTTGAAATATGTTTTTTTGTTATTTTTAATAAAGTATAACCATCGTAGTTAATATGGTTTAATGTTGATTCTTTTTTGTTTTTCAACATTCTTTCGTCAAAATAAAACTTATTTGATTTTTTTATGTATTTAGAGTTTCTTGGAAAATCAATTCTGTAACTGTTTGATTTTTTTGATTCTGAATAGCCAACAACAATACCCCTATTTCTTAATAAATGATAAAATTCTTGAATTAGTCGTTTATTGCGAAGCACAACTCTAACCTCACCTTCCTTTGTGATTGTTCCATCAGAATCAATTAGTCCTTGAATTAAACTATCGATCAACGTATCATTAAGATTGTAGAAAATTTCACTCATTCTTTTTCCATCGGAATACCTTCCAAACAATTTTTCAAACACAATTCCAACACAAGAAGAATGAAAAACGATTTGACAGCTATTGTCGTATTTTTCGTTGTTATTTATATCAGGTTTTATACCAAACAACATTTCACCATATTTAGAAACGAAGTCAATTAATTTTGTTTCGTTACAATTAAATGTGAATGTTATTCCTCTAACACCGTTTTTATGTTTTCCTATTCTATCTCTAATTCCTCGCCCCTTCTTGTCGGAAAAAATACAACCATCGCCATACCATAAACCGACAAAATACATAAAATCTTCGTCAATTTTCCAATTTTTATTTATTGGTTGGTGTTTTTTTCTACAAGGAGTGTTTTTATTTAACCACGTTGTTTCAAATAACAACTTATCATTAGAATGATTGAAATCAACAATATAATCTCTACCTTCATAAGTAAAACTATCATTCAAATATGTAGTTATGTCAATATTTTCAACATCTAAAAATTCTTTTTGTTTTGGAATTGCAATATAATCACCCACTCTTAAATATTCTACAGTGTTTTCTTGTAATGGCAACCCCCACTTCAATTGCTCTTTAGATATTGAAAGAAATTTATGGTTTTCAGTCACAAACAATGTTGGTGATTTATACACCTTTAATTCGTATATTTTTCTATCATTCAACCTATTTTTGTGTGTTTGTATTACCGGTTTTAATTCACCTGTTTGAGTATTAATAACATCACCCACATTCACATCTTCAATTTTTTTTATCCCTTCAGTTGTTAAAACATTTGTTCCGGCAACAAAACAATTGGATAAAGAACCAATAATGTTGTGGTTGCCTAAAACACTCATTATTGAACCTTGTGGTGAAATGTACTTAAAATCTTTGAAATATTCGTAAATTTTTTGGGTAGTTAATTCGGTTCTTTTTTTTCCGTAATCAGAAAGGTCGTTGTGCTTTTCGTTATCATATTCATTTTCAATCTTCGAAAATTCTTTTGCCAACCTCTTGTGCATGTCATCGGGGGTTTTTTCGTATAGGTTTCCGTCAGAATCCTTTAAACAATATTTACCCATCCAAACATCTGTCGCTAATTCATCGCCGTTAAAATATTCTAACGTACTATTTTTTACATCACTAAAAGAATAAATTTTGGAAGTTTTTTCTGTCATATAGATTATAAATTTTAATAAAATTATTGTTTACAAATGTAGTTCAAATTGTTTATAAATACAAGGGTTTTGGAAAATTCTAACAGAAATTTTCTAAAAAAAAGTAAGTTGTTAAGTAACAAATTTTTAGGGATTTTTTAATGAAAATTAACAAAAAAAAAACCTGTCGAATTCGACAGGTTTAATGTGCAGCCGAAAGGAATCGAACCTTTATTGTACTTTCCAGTACCCTGATTAAAAGTCAGGTGCATAGCCATTCTGCCACGACTGCTTGTTTGTGGAAATAGAAGGACTTGAACCTCCAGAGTCTTTCGACAACACTTTTACAGAGTGCCCCGCTACCAATTACGGTTTATATTTCCAAATTTGTACGCCCGGTTGGATTCGAACCAACAACGGCATTACGCACCCTTCTCATTAAAAGTGAGAAGCTCTACCAATTGAGCTATACGCCTATAAAAAAACCAAACCAATTATTTCAAAGAACAATAAAAAAACCCGATTCTTGTGTGAATCGGGTTAGTTTTCTTGACCATCCTAAAAAATCATTACTTAATTTGGTTTTGATTTGGACATACCATACCCGATTCTCTTGCGAGTTTTATAATAACGTTTATAATATGTTCCAAATCTAGTCATCTTTTTTTTTGTTTTTTTATTTAACTATTACTTTGCAAATGTAAGAATAAATACTGAACTATGCAAGAAAAATCATACTTTTTTTATAATTTTTTTTGTAATTACCCGTATTTATATGAAAATTGGTGTTATGGCAAAAAGAAAAATAGGTATAAATGAAGTAAGACGCTTAATCAAACAGACTATTAAAGAAACTGTTGACCGTGATTTCACAATCCAAGATTTTGAAAAACATTTAGAAGAAGGTCCATATGCATGGCCTGGTGGTTATCCCAAATATTTTATAACTGAAGATGGTGGTGTATTATCTTTTGATTCTGCAAAAGAAAATAAAGATGAGATTATTGATGCAATGAAAGAAGGACGGGATAATAAACAATGGAGGGTTGTTGCTGTTGAGATTAATTGGGAAGATCCTGATTTGTATTGCGATCACAGTGGCGAAAAAATTGAGTGTGCGTATTGCGACTAATTCTATCCAAAAACGTAAAAACGTGTTCGATAACGAACAACCATCCATAGTTGTGTTTAATATCAACTTACCGTAATTCATTAATATTCAGCCGAATAATTGTTTTGGCACGTTTTTTATTGTGTTGTATAAAAAAACACATAAAAAAATGAAAAAAACAATAGTAGTAACAATATTCGGTCTTATCGCTTTATTAACAAGCCCAACATTTGCGGATGTAAGTGAACCAAAAATCGTGAATAAAAAAATCAATGAAACCTTAAATTTTAAGCCTATGCCAGCACCAAAACTATTCATAAGCATTGCTTCGATAATAAAACCTGAAGAAGAAATTGATGAAGATTTTCCTTGGGAAGATGATAAGAAGTAAATGTTATTTGTTAATCGGGAATGTGATTACAAAATCCGTCTTCATTCATTTCATCCCAATCACGATTTTTGTTTATTTCGAGTTTCTTTCTCGTAACTCTTAATAGCTCTTCGGCGGTTATGCCATAATGTGCGGCGGCATCGATTAAAAGCATAAAACAATCAGCAAATTCCATTTGTGTTCTTTCGACTTGCCTACCAAACTCACCAACACCCACAGAATTATCAACACCAAGAGCGTTTGATTTATCAACTTCTTCAATAACCTCATCTATTTCTTCCTGTAGATGACGTAAGATACCCTTGGTTCTGTTGCCCTTTCCAAATGTTTCGTCTGACCATTTAGCAACATCATTCATTAATTTTTGTAATTCTACCATACATTTTTTTCGTTTAACACTTTTGATTTGAAGGGATTTTCTTGTTTTTCTGGTTCAATCATATCCCATATTGTTTTGGTATAATCTTCTCTATTGTAAAGTTTTTGTAGTATTTCTTTATATTTAGGAGATTTTTCAGCGTATTCACTGAATTCTTCACCAAAAATACCGTTTCCAAACACCAAATTATAAAACTTTTTATGTGCAACACATTCGATTTCCAAAAAATCGTTTCTGAATTGTTTTATGGTTTTAACAAACCAACCATAGAATTCATCGGGAGTATCTTTTAACAAATCACCATAATTCCCACCGTTTCTTAACAACAACCAAATGTCGTGATTTGTAATATCTGTTTCCATCCAATGTTTTTTAATATATTCAGGATATTTAATCTTTACTCGAATACCATCGTTTAGTTCCACAACAACACCTTCTTTGTCATCACATTCTGATTTTTTGTAAGAACGTAAATACGTTAATAAATTTTCCATCCCGTAATATGCGTAACGTGAAATACGTGGTATATGTTTAAATGTTGGATGTTGTGTTGTTCTTGTGTCATAATGCATCTCGCTTCCATTGTGATTATTAATTGCTGCAAACATAAAACAATCATTCACATCACCATAATCAATTACAATGGTATTTTCAGGATAAACAATTTCGAATAAATACGTGAAATTCACGTCAAGATGTTTTTTAAAATCACCATATTTCTCATTCAAAATTTCCATTCCTTTTTCTGCGGCTTCAGATGTGAATGAACCTCTTGACGCTAAAATCCATCTGCCATTATAATAAAAAAACACACCCAATGTACCGTCAATTTTTTCAAATACCTCACAAACACCATTTTTGTGGATTTTTTCTATCGGTAAATTAGATATGTTATAAAATTTTGGTTGTGACCTAGCCACAACATTGCCTTCGCTATCAATAACCAAACCTCTGCATTGTCTTGTCAAATCATCCCACAATCCAAGAGCTTGTACTTGCGGAGAATAATTTAAAATCCATAATGGTTCATCGGGATGTTTTTCTGCAATAATTAAAGATTTTTCAATATAGTCGTAATGTAATTTTTGAGTATTAATTTTTTTTATCATTTTTCTTTTGTAATTTTTCTGGTAACGTTATTTTTTTATTGACAATTCTTTTTCTTTTACCGCAGTTACATCTACCACCACTTAATTTTAATTTTCTTCTTTTCATTGTTAAATATTTTGTGGAGGTGGAGGGAATCGAACCCCTCGTCCAAACAAGCATTCAATACGCTTTCTACAGGTTTATTTGATTTTTCTAAATCAACAAAATATCTGATTCTCTATAGCCGAATCAAAAAGACCAGAGTGATTATTTAAAGGTATCTCAAACCTTACCTGACTACAGGCTTTTGCTGATTTTCCTTTATTCCCACACCTATGACTAGGCTGTCATTGCGAATTCAGCAGTTTCTGCAACTACATTTCTTCCGGTAGTAATGGAAGTTGGGATAGACATCATGTCTTCGTTTGTTGTTTTGAACCTTTTTTACGTAGTCCGATTCAACTACGACCTGCTTACTATATCTAATGTCTTGCTGTCAAAGCCAGTCACCCCCATAATTTTAAAGAACACTATTAATAAATACGATGCAAATATAACACAAAAATAGGTAAATTGCAAGATATTTAATCACCAATTTCCAAATAAATGTTTGTACTCACCAGCTTCTTCAATATTAATAAAACACCTACCGTTTTTTAATAAAATGCCGACAAACAATAAGTCGGCGTTATTTAAATCAATATTTTCAAATAGCGAAACATCAAATTTTCTATCTTCATTTTTAAAGGTGCCAAAATGACACCTCAAAATTGCTTTGTTTTTTTCAACACGAACAAATTTTGCTGGTATTATCTGTATTTTTTCAACAAACATTTAATTTAAAATTTTAATTGCTTTTTCAGCACGTTTTACTATTAATTCAAGTTACCATATAACTTTGATGTATCTATGCCCGTAAATTTGAATGACTTCTTCAAACCTAACGTTTTTTTTCATCCATTGTTTACGATTTTTTGTTGCTAATTTCCAAGACGGATGTTTAATATCATATTTCTTGGATTTACTTTTCCAAACACCGGCATACCAATTACCACCCCTATTTTCGCCTCTATTATATGGGCAATAGGTACAATTAATTTTACCTTTTTTATATAAATGTTTTTTATAAGCACGATTATATGTTTTTCGGTTTGTTGTTGTTTCTAAAATTTCTTTGTTTCTCATATGCCTTGTTGTTAGATTTGACTAACTTACAAGGCATTAAATTTTTTCATCATTTTAGTTTACGTTTAATTACTCTTTTTGTATTGATTTTTTTTCGTCTTGGGTCATTATGTTTTAATGGCTTGCCACAACATCCAGATTTTTTTATTTTAGTTCTTTTCATTAATATCTTCTTCTACGTTCTCCACGTTCATCGCTTAAATGAGATTTTCCTGATTCTTCTACGTGTTTTATATACCACTTATCCATTTCTTCATCAGATAATTTTTTCTTTGGTAAACTAGGTTGCATTAACGGTGATGAATTATCATGATGAACACAATATATTGCGTGTAATAATTCGTGAAAAACAATGTGTCTTAAATAAATAATACCTGTCATTGCTTTTTCACCGAATAGTGATGCCGGAATTAAAATAACTCTCGAACCCATAGCGGTTGCACATCCAATAGCATTATCCATTTTAATTACTTCGTTAGGTGTCCAATCCACTATTCGATATGTTACTCTTGGTGGTGTTACACCAAAATGGTTTTTAACTAAATCTCGTGCTTCATAAACATAATTAGTTACTTCTTTGCGCATAGCAAATGTTCTATCGCTTGATGCAAGACTTTTTGCGTATGTAGCATCACCTATTTTAAATTCTCTACCTACTCTTGGTTGTCTTTGAGGGTCACGTTTTCTTCTACGATAACGTCTTTCCCTTTCAGTTAAATTGTCTATTTCTTCATTGACAATTTTTTTTAATTTTGATGTATTCATAAAATCAGTTTTCTATAAATACTATTCGCTAATCAAAACAATTACAGTTCTTCTGCAAATTCTGCAGAACATATAATTAAATCGTTTATGTTTTCAGGTTTTTTACAACTTGCTTCAATTAATTTTTGTGGAATTTCGTCATCGTCTGAATAAATTCAAAAAATGGTTGAGTATGGTATATAATCCATCTCATTTTTTATATATTCTAATGCTTCTTGTTTTTTCATCACTTCTTTTCTTTGGGTTCTTTCCTAAAACTCCACTTATAGTCAAAACCACGTGAAATTATTTTATCTTTATTACTTACTTCAATTGTTGTAGGGTTTTCACCAACACCTAATACACCACTAATATACATTTGAATTTCTTGAAATGCGGTGAATGTATCAAAAACCTTATAAAATTCATAATTTTTTAGTAATGGATTAATAATAAAGCATTCATCTTTACCATACTTCATTTTTAAATTAGAATCAAACAAAAATATTGGGGTGTTTAATTCTCTGTGAATTTCAAGACAATCAAACTTTTTAATTAAATTAACATAATCAGTAAATTCATTAAAACTCCAATGGGGATTAAAAATATCAACAAAATAATTTACATCATACGTAAAGTCAATAATTTTATCACCAAAAAACCTTTCATTTGGATTGTCACGTTCCATTTTAAACCCAAGATATAATTTGCCGCAAAATCCAACAATAAAATGACTTGCATTATCATATTTATCTGTTTTACAACGATATGAAAAGAATTGGGATAGTTTATTTTTATCGCCCCAACCACCTCTTTGAAAGGATTTTGGAAATTTACTTTTTTCATAAATTTCCACCATTTTTCTTTCAAATACGATTGACTTATCAACACCCATTGTGCCGACAACACCATCATAATAGTCTTTATGTTTTTTATCTATAATTAACATAATTATTTATTAGTTATCAAAAACCCAATCTTTAAATTTTGTAGTAAAATAGTGGATATAAACAGAATATATGATAGAACCAGCTAAAAGAAATCCATTTCCAGGCCCTTCCATTTCACCCATTAAAAATATTGAGCCACCAATGGCTGCAATAATGGTTATCCACTTAAACACCATAAGAATACCCCAAATAAACTTAAAAAATGGGACGACTTTCTTGTCATAAAATTCTCTGTCTTCCATAACGCAAATTATTGGTTTGTTAAATTGTTTAATTACTGCAAACTTACAAAAAATTAATCAAAAAAACAAATTTTATTTCATTTTTTTTATAAAAAAAAGCACGGCAGGTTGGAGTCGAACCAACACGCTAATGCACGGTTTTGGAGACCGCTTATCTCACCAATGAATGCTGCCGCATTTGTATTATATTTTAGTGGACCGTATGAGAATCGAACTCATCCAAAAACATTGCAAGTGTTTTTCGCCAGCCTTGGAACATTACAGCCCAGATAAAACATAAGACCAAGTTCGTCATCAATAATTTGTTGACATCTTACGTATGCCTACGGCTTGGTTACCTATGTTTTTTTTGTTTTAATTGTAGCGGTGGTGGGACTTGAACCCACACGGTCTCAATGACCACAAGATTTTAAGTCTTGCATGTACTACCAGTTTCATCACACCGCCTTTTTAATACTATCTAAAATTCCGTAGTTTTTACACCATTTTCTAACTGCATTATCTGAAACATCATATTTTCTACCCACAGCACAAAATGACTTTTCTGTTTTAAATGATTCTAAAATTTCATCTATTGTTGGGATATTTTTACTTTGTTCTGATTTATAACATTTAGTTGAACAATAATACTTATTTTCGGTTTCAGAACCACAAACAATACAGTTATTAACTACTTTCACAATAACAGGAGTATTTTTATATTTCTCATATCTATCCTTCTTTGTCTTATTTATCGCACTTTTTTTGTTTTTTCTTCTATAAGTTGGTGTTTGAGCATGGCAATTCGGACATATAATTTCTAAATTTTCAATTCTATTATCTGTATTTTCTCCATTAATATGATTTAATTCAATTGGTATTGGTTTTTCATTCCATTCAGTCAAACCACAGCATTCACATTTATGTTCTTTTATTCCCTTATTAATTAATTTTTCTTTAAGATTGGTGGTGTTCGTATAAGTGGAATCTTTAACAAGAATTTCACTTAATTCAAATCCTTTATTTGGTCTATGTAATAATAACCCCACATTCCAACCCTGTCCAGTAAAATGTGATGTGTCAATACCCCATTCCTTAAATTTTATCTTTAGTGTCTTATAATTACCACCAACTGGTCTAATATTTAAGATTCTACAGACAGATGCAACTGATTTAGATTTTTTTACTGCATCTTCTAATTCTTCTTTTGTTGTTTTATATCTCATATTTATATTTTCATATAAATACTCAGATAAATCGAATTGGCAAACGTAAGTGAAAATTTTATCACATG
>SL_3KL_010_SEDDRAFT_10002358_pt1 | contig 17301 bp, 15 predicted proteins | sample SodLakKL_010_SED_2_FD_10381 | JGI IMG/M metagenome (IMG submission 10381) | reverse complement strand
GCCCACGCCCTGCAGGATCGACTGGAACCCCGGGCCCTGGAGATCTTCGACACGGCCGTCCGCTACCAGATGAGCCATGCCCTGGCCCTGGTTCTCCTGGCGGCGCTCCTCCCCCGGCTTCATCCGGGGCTGGGGCTGACGGCCGGATGGGCCTTCGCAGCAGGGATCCTGGTCTTCTCGGGGTCCCTCTACCTCCTGGTCTTCACCGGCGTGGGGAGGTGGGGGGCGGTGACACCCCTGGGCGGCCTCGCCTTCCTGGTGGGATGGGGGTGCCTGATTGGTGCCTTCCTTCGAGCCTGAGGCGGCGTACCATGGACCAGCCCCGCCAAACCCCCATGGCCGAAGCCACCCGTGCCATCCGGGAAGCGGAGGAGGTGGTGATCCTCACCGGCGCAGGTGTAAGCGCCGAGTCCGGGATCCCCACCTTCAGGGACGCCATGGAGGGACTCTGGAGCCGGTACCGTCCGGAGGAGCTGGCAACCCCCGAAGCCTTCCGGCGAGACCCGGCCCTGGTCTGGCGGTGGTATGACGGCCGGCGCCGTGGAGTGGTGGCGTGCCGGCCCAACCCGGCGCACCGGGCCATCGCCCACCTCCTCCGAACCCGGCCGGAGGTGACCTTGGTGACGCAGAATGTGGACGGTCTCCACCAACGGGCGTTGGCGGAAGCCTTCCGGGTGACAGGAGGTGACGTGGGGCGAATCCCGGAGGAGGTCCGATCGCGCGTGCTGTCCCTCCATGGCGACATCCTGGCCGTGAAGTGCGTATCCTGCCCGTACCACCGACTCGATCAGGACCCGGTCACCGCAGACGCGGCGGACGCCCTGCCCCGCTGTCCCCGCTGCGGAGACCTCCTGCGTCCGGCGGTGGTGTGGTTCGGGGAGATGCTGGACGGACCCACCCTCGAAGCCGCCTTCGAGGCGGCGGCTCGTGCCCAGGTGTGTGTGGTGGTGGGGACCAGCGCCGTGGTCCACCCCGCCGCATCGGTCCCGGANATGACGCTTCGGGCGGGCGGGTGGGTNGTGGAGGTCAACCCGCAGGAGACCCCCCTGACCCCGAGAGCCCGATGGAAATTCCAGGAACCGGCCGGGGTGTTCCTCCCGACGCTGCTGGGTGTCCCTGGAAGCTGAGTGTCCTCGCCCGGATTCGAACCGGGGACCTACCGCTTAGGAGGCGGTCGCTCTATCCATCTGAGCTACGAGGACCTGTTCGGGGGATAAGGTAACCTTCAACCTCGCCCCCGTCAGCCCATCCCACACGGGGTCGCCTGAGGGCCAGGCAAGATCTGCACAATAGTTGTGCATCCACTTTCTGGCATGCACAAGCCGTGTGCCATGGGCCGGAAGGCGGGGCTCACTTCCACCTCCCCCCCCGGGGAGGAGCGGATCCGCCTCAGGACCGCTCCCCTTCCCTCCGTCCCAGCCGCAGGTATCCCGACACCAGCCCCCGAATGGCTCCCTCCAGCGGCGAGACGCCGGGCTTCCAGAGGAACCGGCCCCCGGTGTAGTCCCGGATCTCCTGGGCCAGGGACTCCAGGATCCCGGCCACCTCCTCGTCGGAAATGGATTCCTGACTCCCCATGGACCCGGAGCCCGAAGTTGGACCGTCGTCGGTGGAGAGGAAGGCCTCCGACGGAATCTCGCCCGTGGCGCTGCGCCCGCCCCCCACCGACTGCCGCGGTCGGTGGACCCAGTCCCGCCGATGTCCCGGGGGAAAAGCCGGCGGAGGCAGACGGCGGCTCCGGGACCCGGGGTCACCGGCGCCTGGCTCATCCACCTTCCGCAAAGCGGTTCCACGGCCATTCCCACCGGAACCGGCTTCGGACGTGGGGCCGGCTCCGGCACCACCGGCGGGACCACCTTCCACGAGTTGACGGGGAGAGAAGGGACGACGCGTCATGAGGGTCCTGGGCTGAGAGATGGGAACATGGAAGAAACGGTCCCGGGCGGCGGTCAGTCGCCTTCCGGGTCACCCGGCGAGACGGACCAGCCGTATCGCCCCAGCAGTGGTACGAAGGTACACCCCTCCCTCACGCTGGTCCGGTGGAGGTCGTCCCCCACCCGCCGAACGAGGAGAAGATCCTGTACCGTCCTGTCTCCCACCGGCACCAGCATCCGGCCACCATCGGCCAGTTGGTCCAGGAGGGCCGGGGGCACCTCGGGCGATGCCGCCGACACGGTGATGATGTCAAAGGGAGCGAATTTCCGCCATCCGATGGTTCCGTCACCCACCATGAGCGCCACATTCCTGTACCCCAGGGAGTCCAACACCGATCGGGCGCGGGTGGACAGGCTCCGGACCCGCTCCACCGAGTAGACCCGGTCTCCCATGAGCGCCAGGAGAGCCGTGAGATATCCGCTCCCCGTCCCCACTTCCAGAATCCGGTCGTCGGTGGTGGGCCGGACGAGTTCCAGATAGAACGCCTGGAGCGATGGCTGGGACGCAGTCTGGCCGTATCCGATGGGCACCGGCGCATCCTCATACGCCCGGTGCAGGAGCGCTTCCGGGATGAAGAGGTGCCGCGGGACCCGGTCGAAGAGACGAAGGATCTCCAGATCCTCGATCCCCTCGTCCCGGATCCGCTCGATGAGGCGCCGCCGGGCACCCACATACCGGAAATCGCTTAGAGCGTCAGGTTCCACTCGCGAATCTCCTCCAGGAGCGCGTAATTGGTCAGGTCCAGATGGAGGGGAGTGAGGGAGATGTACCCATCCTCGATGGCCTGGAAGTCCGAATCCCCATTCCCTCGCTTCCACTGTCGCTCGCCCCCCCCGATCCAGAAATACTCCCGCCCGCTGGGATCATGCGCCCGGGTGAGCGACTCGGAGTACCGCCGCTCGCCCAGCGAGGTGATGCGAACCCCCTTCACATCGGAGGGATGGATGGGGGGGAGGTTGATGTTGAGGAGTGTGGAGGGGGGAAATCCCCGCTGCTCCACGATCCCCTCCAGGAGGCGGGCCACCGGCTCTTCCCAGGCCTCGATGGATTCGAACTGGGGACTGGCGTAGGAGAGGGCCACCGAGGGAATCCCCAGGACCGTGGCCTCCATGGCAGCCGCCACCGTCCCGGAGTAGAGGACGTCCTCACCCATGTTGGCGCCATGGTTGATGCCGGAGAAACAGATGTCCGGCCGGCTGTCCAGGAGCGCGTTCACTGCCAGGATCACGCAGTCCGTGGGCGTGCCGTCCACCACCAGCGAACCGTCGGAGGCCCGGCGGCTCCTGAGCGGATGGTGAAGGGTCAGCGAGTGGCTCGTGGCGCTCTGCTCACGGTCCGGGGCCACCACGGTGACCTCACCGAAGTGGCGCGCCGCCGAAGCGAGGACCTGGAGTCCGGTGGCCAGATACCCGTCATCGTTGGTACAGAGGATCTTCATGGCGTGAGAATATCGCGGAGTTCGTGGAGGTCGTTCTTGAGCGAGTCCAGGAAGGAGGAAGCCAGGATACCCTCGGCCTCATCGGCCGGGTCCCCTTCCCGACGCAGGCGCTCCAGACGCTGCCGGGCCCCTTCCACGGTGAACTTCTCCTTGTGGAGAAGGTGTTGCAGGAGAAGGATGATCTTGATCTCCCGGGGGCGGTAGACCCGATTCCCGGCCTGATTCTTCGAGGGCTGCAGGATCCGGAACTGGGTCTCCCAGTATCGGAGCACATGGGGTTTGAGACCCGTCAGATCGCAGACCTCGCCGATGGAGTAGTAGGCCTTGGGCACCACGGGCCTGTGCCCCGGATCGTTCGGCACCGTCATCGGCCCCAGCGCTCCGGCTTCGGGTCCCGGGTCATGAGTTCATGGAGGGCGTCGGCCGGCGCGACCTCGTCGTTCAGCATCCGGTGGACCTGGGCGGTGATGGGCATCTCCACATGGTGGCGCAGAGCCAACTGGTGAACCGCCTCGGTGGTCCGCACCCCCTCGGCCACCGCGCGCATCTCTCCCAGGATCCGGTCCAGCTTCTCGCCCCGTCCCAGGCGCACCCCCACCGTTCGATTCCGGGACAGCTCTCCGGTACAGGTGAGGACCAGGTCTCCCACCCCCGCCAGCCCTGAAAAGGTGAGGGGATCCGCGCCCACGGCCCGCCCGAGGCGGGTGATCTCGGCCAGCCCACGCGTGATGAGCGCCGCCTGCGCGTTTCGGCCCAACCCCAGTCCCACGGCCATCCCCGCCGCCAGTGCGATGACGTTCTTCACCGCCCCGCCCAGCTCCACCCCCACCACGTCGGCGTCGGTGTAGACCCGGAAGGAGTCCGACGAGAACACGGTCTGAGCCTCCAGGCGAGCCTCGCGCGAGCGGCTGGCCAGGACCACGGCGGTGGGGTGGGCTTCGGCCACTTCCTGGGCGAAGGACGGACCCGAGAGCACACAGAGCCGGTCGTGCTGCTGCCGGGGCAGATGCTCGCCCAGCACCTCGTCCATGCGGCGGAGGGTCCCGGTCTCGATCCCCTTGGAGGCGCTCACCACCAGCGCCCCCGGGGGAAGCCACCGAACCGCCTGCTCCATGACGGAATCCACGAACTGGGAGGGGCTCACCGAGACGACGAGGTCGGCTTGGTCCAGGACGTGGGCCAGATCGGCCGAGACGTCCAGGCCCTCGGGGATCCGGATGCCCGGGAGGTAGCTGCGATTCTCTCCCGCCTCCCGGACCTCCCGGGCCACCGCATCATCCCACGTCCAGAGCCTGACCCGATGACCGTTGCGGTGGAGGAGGAGGGCCAGGGCTGTCCCCCAACTCCCGGCGCCCACCACGCCGACGCGGGTGGGAACCGACGATGCGGCACCCAGAGCGCCTGCGGCCCGAGGGGATCCCAGTTCCTTCATGGTCTCTCTCCCGCTTGTTCAGGGGTGTCGTCAGTCACGGTGTCCCCAGCAGCGCCGTCCGATGGGCGAGACCGGACGAATCGACTCTCCTCGCCCCGGAGGAGCCGCCGGATGTTGGCCCGGTGAGCCCAGATCACAAAGGCCCCCAGGAGCGCCGTGAAAACCACCAGGGCGTCCCCTTCCTGCCGGGGCGTCGGGAGGAGCAACACCAGCACCGGCAGGAGGAGAGCCGCCGTGATGGAGGCCACCGACACGATCCGGGTCGTGAATACCAGTGCGGCCCAGACCCCCACCGTGATGAGAAGGGGGGCCGGAGCCAGGGCCAGGAAGGCCCCGGCACTGGTGGCCACCCCCTTCCCCCCGCGAAATCCGACCCAGAACGAAAAGACGTGCCCCAGGATCGCGGCGGCGCCAAAGGCCAGAGCCCAACTCGACCCCTCAAGACCCACCAGGGGAGGAAAGAGGACCACCGGAAGGTATCCCTTCAGGACGTCCACCACCATCACCGGGGTCGCCGCCCCGGGACCGAGGACGCGGAAGGTATTGGTGGCACCAAGGTTGCCGCTCCCCACCTCACGTAGATCCACGCCGTGGAGAGCGCGACCCACCCACAGACTGGTGGGCGTCGCTCCGAGAACGTACGAGAGGAGAAGAAGGACTCCCACCGTCATCCCGGAGTCCGTCCCTCGCTGGAGGCCCGGATCCGGATCCGGAGCGGAACCCCCAGGAAACCCCACGCCTTCCGGAACCCGTTGTGCAGATACCGGATGTAGTGAGCCGGGATGGCGTCGGGAATGTTGGAGAAGAGGACGAAGGTCGGCGGCGCCGTGTCCGCCTGGGTCGCGTAGCGGAGCTTCACGGGTCGACCCCGGGAATGGGGAGGCGGCTGGCGTCGGAATAGCGCTTCCATGACCTCGTTCACCTCGTGGGTGGGAATCCGGCGCTGACGCTCCTGGGCCACCTCCAGGATCAGATCCAGCGTCTTTCGGACCCGTAGTCCGGTGAGGGCCGAGATGAAGGTGATGGGAACGAACTGGAGGAGGGGGGCCCGGGCGCGAAGGTCCCGCTCCATGCGGGGGGTTGGATTCTCCTCCTTGTCCACCAGATCCCACTTGTTCACCGCCACCACCACCCCACACCCGGCCTCCCACGCCGATTCCATGATCTTCAAGTCCTGCTGGTGGAGTCCCTCGGAGGCGTCCACCAGGACCAGACACACCTCGGCATCCCGGATGACCCGAGCCGTGCGGAGGGAGGAGTAGTACTCCACCGAATCGGAAATGCGGGACTGACGACGGAGCCCGGCGGTGTCCACGAAGATCACGTCACGACCATGGTACCGGAGGCGGGAGTCCACCGGGTCCCGGGTGGTGCCGGGAAGTTCGCTGACCACCACTCGCTCCTCGCCGAAGAGGCGGTTCACGAAGGACGACTTGCCGGCATTGGGTTTTCCGATGACCGCAACCTTGAGCGCCCCGTCGGCCGGCGCCTCACCCGGATCTTCGGGGAAGGCGGCGATCACCCGGTCCAGAAGGTCGCCGGAGCCCTGCCCCGAAATGGCGCTCACCGGAACCGGTTCCCCGAGGCCCAGGCCCCAGAACTCGTGGTAGGCCGTGTCGCCGAGGAGGTTGTCCACCTTGTTCACCACCACCAGGACCGGGCGCCCCGAATCCCGCAGGACCTCGGTGAGACGCTCGTCCAGGGGATGGATGCCGGACTTCCCGTCCACCACGAAGAGGATGAGGTCCGCCTCCTCCACCGCCGTGAGGGCCTGGGCGCGGATCTGACGATCCATGGGCTCGTCACTCCCTTCGATGACGCCGCCCGTGTCCACGATGAAGAACTCGTGGCCGGTCCAGTCGGCCCGGGCGAAATTGCGATCCCGGGTCACCCCCGGGCGGTCGTCCACGATGGCGGCCCGTTCACCCAGCACGCGATTGAAGAGGGTCGACTTCCCCACATTGGGTCGGCCCACCACCGCCACCACCGGTAGCCGGCGGCTCACAGCGACCTCAGCGCGTCGGGGATCTCGTAGGCGGGAACGATCCGGGCAGGAGCCACTTCGGACCGGAATCGGTCCAGTGGGAGGGAATCGATGAAGAGATCGTCCTGGTTCAGCGTCTCGGCCGGGAGGAGGACCAGGTCCCCGGGTCGGGGATCGTCCACCGCCCGCAGCAGATCCTCCCCGGCCAGAAGGCCGGCCACCGTGACGGAGGACCCGTAGAACCGGTTCTCCACCTCCCGGACCTGGACCTCGGCGCCGGTGGCCGACGCCAGGAGGGGAGCCCGCTGCTGGAGAAAGGGATACATGGAACGGCCGGTGAGGATGCGGAGGCGATGCCCGTGAAGCTGGGGCAATCCGGCGGACATCTCCCGGTCCAACTCATCCAGGAAGTGGCGGACCGCACCCACCCCGTTCTCCAGGAGGGAGGCGTCGTCGTAGTAGGCCGGGCCAGGAAGCGGTCGTCCGGCCAGGAGGAAGAGCTCGTCCGCCGAGTAGGCCCACCCATAACCCCGCTCACGGATTCCCTGCTGGCGCACCTCCTCGACCTGGTCCACCGCGTAGGCCGCTTCTGCCCTGGTCAGTGGGCGAACCGGCCGGTTCAGGTTGTACTTGGTGAGCCCCACCGGCACCACCGAGAGGGTTCGGATTCCCTCGCCCAGCTCCCAGAGTTCGGTCAGGGTCCGATCCAGATGCTCGCGGTCGTTCCACTCGGGGCAGAGCACGATCTGGGTGTGGACATCCAGCCCTCCATCCAGGAGGAACCGGAGTTGGTCCATGATGAGACCGGCCCGCTCGTTCTTGAGAAGACGGATGCGCACATCCGGGTCCGTGGCGTGTACGCTCACGTAGAGCGGCGAGAGCCGCTGGTCCACCAGGCGCTGCAGCCCCCGGGGCCCCAGGTTCGTCAGGGTGACATAGCTCCCGTAGGTGAAGGAGAGTCGGAAGTCATCATCCCGGATCCAGAGGGTGGGCCGCACATCCTTGGGGTTCCCGTCGATGAAGCAGAAGACGCACTCGTTGGCGCACTCCCGAACCGTATCCGGCGCCGGGACGATGCCCAGCGGCTCGCCCATTTCCCGGTCGATCTCGTAGTGGGTCTCGACGCCGTCCGGGTCCACCGTCTCCAGGACCAGCTCATTGTCGGCCAGGAGGAAGGTGAGGTCGATCCCATCCCGGACCCGCTCGCCATTGACCCGGACGATCCGTGTCCCGATGCGGAGCTCCAGCTCTTCGGCGATGGTTCCCATTTCGATCTCTGCGATCCGCACCATCTGATCCCTTCCTCCGCACCACTCTGGGGTTTGCTACCTCATGGGAGTCCGCCGGCCCACTCCATTGGCGTGGGACCATCCGGAATCTCTCCGGACCCTGGTACCCGCGGACCACGAAAAAGGCCTCGCCGCCGGGGGTGGCGACGAGGCCTCGATCCTGCCACCTCGACCCTTGGACCGAAGTGCTCAAGCGGGCGACCGGATTCGAACCGGCGACCCTCAGCTTGGGAAGCTGATGCTCTACCAACTGAGCTACGCCCGCAACTGCTCCTGCAATCTAGGGCCGACCGGGAAAAGATCAAGCGGGGCCGGCCTCGGGGGAGGGGGTATTCCACCCCCCTCCCCCCATCACGACCGGGAGCCTCAGAGCACTTCGTAGGAGAACGCGAAGGCGTTCCGATCTGTGGAGAGGTTGGCCTGGAACTCCACGCCAACGCCCTCGTCTCCCAGCGAGACCTCGGTGTCGGTGGTCCCCACCTCGTTGCCATCCACATCCACCACGTGGAAGCGGATCCGGACCGTCTCACCGGCAGGGGCATTCTGGTTCACCACCATCCCCACCAGGGCGTAACCGCCGTCCACGGGCACCAGCTCCAGGGCGTCCACGAAGTACGGGAGCGCTTCCATGGCCTCCAGCTTCTCCACGGCCTCGTGCTCCCGTCCTTCCTGGACCAGCGCCTGGGCCGCGAAACGGTAGGCCGTCTCGTTGAACGGATCCGTCTCGATGAGCTGCTCGGCGGCCGTCACCAGCTCCGCAAACTCGTCCGCCAGGTAGAGGGACTGCGCGTAGTTGAAGAGCGCTTCCCGGTGCTGGGGGACCCGCTCCCACACCTCACGGAACACCTGGGCCGCCTCGGCGAACTCGTTGGACTGATAGAGCCCGATGCCAATCCCGAAGAGATCCCGGGCCGAGAGGTCCGGACGGGTCAGGAGCTGATCGTACACCTCCCGCGCCCGCTCCTCCTGACCACTGGCCACGTAGGCCACCGCCAGGTTCGAGATGGCCATGAGGTTGTCCGGGTCATCCTCCACGATGGCGGCGTAGACGTCGGCCGCATCGGCGTAGCGCTCGAGCTGGAAATAGATCTGGGCCTGGTTGAAGCGGGCCAGCTCCAGGAAGTCGCCCCAGTTGTCCCGGAGCTCCGGATCCATCTCGGCGGCCTCGGGGCTCTGGATCACCTCGATGGACTGACCGTAGAGGTCCGCGGCCTCGTCCAGCCGACCTTCCGCGGCGTAGATCTCGGCGATGTTCAGCATGGCCTCGGGGCGCCGCTGATAGATGGCGTGGGCATCCTCGAAGAATGGCAGCGCCGCCTCACGATCCCCGGCCTGCGCCAGCTCCGCACCCCGGTTGAAGGCCTCGAACCAGGCCTCCTCGCGCCGGAACTCGGTCTCGATGACGTACCGGGGGTAGATCTCCTCGGCGCGGTCGAACATCTCGCCGGCGCCCCGGATGTCCCCGAGCCCCAGAAGGGCCTCCCCGGCCTGGAAGTAGTGCTGGGCCGGGGGGGGGGGGTCTGCCGGAAGAAATCCTCCGCCCGCTCCCCCGAGGCAGACATGGCCTGGAAGAGGAGCAGGGTCGCTTCGTCGGTCAGGTCATTGTCTTCCGGGGGCTGACCCTCCGGCAGATCCTGCATCCACTGGGGAAGATCCTCCTCGGACAGATCCTGCATGGACGGACCCATCTCGGGCCCGTTCCCCGTCGAGGCGCATCCTCCGAGCACCAGGGCGAATACCGCCGCCCCGACGACTCCGAATCGGAAGCTCATCCAGCTCCTCCTGAAGGTAGACGATTCATAAGAAATCGGACCCGGGCTTACCCCGGGGCCGGATCGTACAGGCACTTCGTTTGAATAACCCCTGAATCTATCCAGGGTCCTACGGCAGGGTCAAATCTCCCCGACCCCGCGGGGGGCTCGGCCCGCCTACTCCCGGCCCCGGCCGAGGGTCTGCAGACTCCTGTCCAGGAGTGCGAGGACCCGTTCCCGATCCAACGCCGCCACCACCTTCCCCAACTCCGGCCCCTGCCTGTCTCCCGTGAGCGCGAGCCGGACAGGGTGGAAGAGCGCACGCCCCCGGGCCCCGACCTCCTTCCCCGCCTCCCGCACGGCCCCGGCCAACGTCTCCGCCTCCCAGGGATCCANGGCCGCCANCGTNTCCCGTACGGCCCCGAGGACGGCGANGGCCCCNGGATCCTCNGNCAACTCTCCACGCGCGCCCTCCAGCACCTCGTCCGGTGGGAAGAGGAGCCCCAGGTGCTCATCCACCTCGCCCAGGGCGCCCATACGGGTCCGGATGGCGTCGATGGCGGGAGCGATCCCGGCCTCGTCCAGCGGAAACCGGCTCCGGTCCAGGTACGGCTCCACCGCCGCCGCCAACTCGTCCAGCGACATACGGGCGAGGTGCTGCGACGACACCCAGTGCAGCTTCTCCGGGTCGAAGATGGTGTTGGAGGCCCCGATCCGACCCAGGTCCATGGCCTCGACCAGTTCATCCCGGGTCAGGATCTCCCGATCATCTCCCGGCGACCACCCCAGGAGTGAGAGGTAGTTCACCACGGCGTCGGCGGGTACGCCCTGGGTCCGGAAGTCGGCGACGCCCGGCGCTCCCCGCCGCTTGGAAAGCTTCTTCCTGTCCGGTCCGAGCACGGTGGGAAGGTGGGCGAAGACCGGGCGATCCACCTCCAGTGCATCGAAGAGGAGGACCTGTTTCGGGGTGTTGGAAAGGTGGCCGGCCCCTCGGATCACATGGGTGATCTCCATCCCCACATCGTCCACCACCACGGCGAAGTTGTAGGTGGGGCGACCGTCGGCCCGGAGTATGATGAAGTCGCCCAAGTCCCTTGCAGACATGGCGATGACACCTCTGACCTCATCCCGAAACGAGACGGGCTCATCAGGTGTGGCGAAGCGGAGTACCGAGGATTCCCCGGCCGCCATGCGCCGATCCCGCTCGTCTGCCGGGAGGAAGCGGCAGCCGCCGGGACACCCGATCTCCGCCGCGCCTTCCCGCTCCCGCTCCGCTCCTTCGTCGGGGCAGAAGCACCGGTAGGCTCGTCCCCTGGCCTCCAGGCCGTGAGCAGCCTCCCGGTAGAGCCTCCCCCGTTCCGACTGGCGGTAGGGGCCATGACGGCCTTCCTCCACCCCCGGCCCCTCGTCCCACTCCAGGCCAGCCCAGCGGAGATCCTCCATGATCCCCTCCAGCGACCCCTCCACGTTCCGCTCCACATCGGTGTCCTCGACCCGGAGGATGAAGCGGCCTCCGTGCCTCCGGGTGAAGAGATGGTTGAAGACGGCAATCCTCAGGTTCCCCACATGAAGACGGCCGGTGGGGCTGGGGGCAAAGCGGGTACGGACCTGGGTCATGACGATGGCGGGGGGTGAAGGGTGCGGTGTACGGACCGGTGGTCCGGGATCAGGGAATCGGGAGACCGGGGACGAAGTCAGGTCCTCAGGAGCGTCAGGCGCCGTCGGGCTCCGCCTCTCCCAGGTGCGCCAGGACGCGCTCGGCAAGGACCTGGGAGAATCCGGGAACCCGGCTGATCTCGTCGGCGTCGGCCTGCTGAACGCCCCGGACGGATCCGAAGCGGGTCAGGAGCGCCCGCTGCCGGGAGGCGCCGATGCCGGGGATGTCCCCCAGGGCGCTCCGGATCGTCCGGCGGCTCCGGAGCTTCCGGTTGTACTCCACGGCGAAGCGGTGGGCCTCGTTGCGGATGCGCTGCAGGAGACGGAGCGCCGGATCCCGACGGCCCATGCGGATGGGCTCCCGGGAGCCGGCGACAAAGACCTCCTCCTCCTTCTTGGCCAGGGCCACCACCGTCACTTCTTCGGCGCCCACCTTGGCCAGAACCGGGAGGACGGCGGAGAGCTGACCCTTCCCTCCGTCCACCACCAGAAGCTCGGGAAGGGGCTCGCCCTGGTCCAGTCGGCGCCGGAGCCAGCGCTCCACCGCCTCGGCCATGGAGCGGAAGTCGTCATTTCCCCACTCGCCCCGGATACGCATGCGCCGGTAGAGGCCGCGCTTCTTCTCCCCATTCTGGAAGACGACTGCCGAGGCCACCACCTCGGTGCCCTGGGTATGGGAAATGTCGAAGCACGCCATGAGGCGAGGTACCACCTTGAGGCCAAGGCGATCCTGGAGTTCGTAGAGGACGGCATCGGCCCGGTCTGCCGACTCTTCCTGGGCCGTTATCCGGTCTTCCAGGAGGTGACGGGCGTTGGCGGCGGCCAGCTCCACCAGGCGGCGCTTCTGCCCCCGGAGCGGCACCTGGAGCGAGACCTTGCGGCCGGCTTCTCCGGTGAGAAGTTCGGCCAGCACGCCCCGATCGGGGAAGCCCGAGGGGAGGAGGACCTCGTTGGGCAGCTCCCGCACCGCCTCGGTCCCGCCGGCCAGGTACACCTGGGAGGCGAAGGCGCCCAGCAGCTCTTCATCGGACTCGTCGCCCAAGGCCGCTGAACCGGCGGGCCTCCCGGCCCAGGAGGGTGCCCCGCCGGATCCGAAGGACCACGGCCGCGCCCAGTTCCCCGTCCCGGGCCAGCCCCAGGACGTCCTGATTCTCTCCCTGGACGCTCTCGACCCGCTGGTCCCGCTCCAATGACTCCAGGCCCCGGATGACGTCGCGATGCCGGGCTGCCTCCTCGAAGCGAAGGTCCGCCGACGCCGCCGCCATTCGGGCCTGCACATCGGCTTTGAGTTCCCGGGTCTCACCGGAGAGAATGCGAAGGATCTCGTCGATCATGGCCCGGTAGTCGGCCTCGCTCTGATAGCCCACGCACGGGGCCTTGCACCGGTCGATGTGATAGTCCAGGCAGGGGCGGGGCGGCGCTTCCCGGGGCAGGTCGTACCGACAGGACCGGACGGTATAGAGCTTCTTCACCACCTCCAGCGCCTGACGCATGGGGCCCACCGAGGTGAACGGGCCGAAATACCGGGAGCCGTCGTTGCGGGTCCGCCGGGTGACGAAGACCCGAGGGAAGGGCTCCTGCACCGTGACCTTGATGTAGGGATAGCGCTTGTCGTCCCGGAGTCGGACGTTGAAGCGGGGCTGATGCTCCTTGATGAGGTTCGACTCCAGGAGCAGGGCCTCCGCCTCGGAGCCCACCACGATGGTCTCCACATCCCGGGCCTGACGGACCAGCTCCCGGGTCCGGATCCCCTGTCCATCCCTGGAGCGGAAGTAGCTTCGGACCCGAGTCCGGAGCGACTTGGCCTTGCCGATGTAGAGGATCTCTCCCTCCCCGTCCCGGAAGAGGTAGACGCCGGGGTCGGTGGGGAGGTTGTCCAGGATTCGGGCGTCGATCATGGGGCTCGCGACGAGCGGCGGGCGAGGAGGGCGTCCAGCGGACCGGACACTCCCAGGAGGCGGGTGAGTGCCAGGTATATCACTCCGAAGGGGAGGAGCGTTCCCATGGCGACGATCCAGGGGTGCAGGGGTGGGAGGAGGAGGTGGATCCCGAGCCCCGCGCCCGCTGCCGGAAGGGCGGCGGCCAGAAGGCGCGGCAGCACAGGTCCGGCCAGCCGGAGTTCGGGCCCGGCCTGCTCCCGGAGCCGACGCCGGAGCAGGGCCAGTTCGACCCAGGCCGCCACCGCCGATCCGGCGGCGAGACCCACGGCCCCCAGCCCCAGCACCCCCACCCGGAACCGATCCAGGGGGAGCATGAGGGCGGCCCCCAGGGCCAGCGCCATCCCCACCCTCAGGTACGCGATCCGGGCCGGCGTCCGTGTGTCGCGGAGGGCGTAGAAGGCAGACGAAAGGAGACGGGAGGTGGCCGAGGCCCCCATCCCCACGGCGTAGGCGGCGAGAATGAGCCAGGTGACCCGGACCTCGTCCACCCCGAAGGCTCCGGTTTCGTAGAGAGCCGACACGATGACGTCGCCCAGGAGAAGGTACGCCGCCGTGGAGGGCACCAGGAAGAAGGCCACCCGCTCGGCGCCGGCCGCCACCTCCCGGGCCAGCCGTGCCCGGTCGGCGCCCCGATTCCGGGAGATCTCGGGGAGCTCCGAGGCCGCCACCGCCATCCCGAAGAGGGAGATGGGGAGGATGTAGAGGGTCTGGGCGTAGGAGAGGGTCGCCACGGACCCGGCGGTGAGGAAGGCGGCCAGAGCGTAGTCCAGCCAACCGCCCAGGTTCACGGCCCCCCGCGCCGCCACCACCGGGATCAGGTTCCGGATCGCTTCCCGGACCCCGTGGACGCGGGTGGAAATGGAGGGCCGGAACTCCCCCAGGAGCCGAAGCGTCAGGGGGAGCTGCACCAGGAGTTGAAGGGCACCCCCCACCAGCGCTCCCCAGGCCAGGAGCCGCACCAGCTCCGACCCGGACCAGCCCAGGAACAGCCCCCCCACGCCCAGGGCCGTGATCATGGCGGCATTCCACGCCACCGGTGCCACGTAGGACAGGAAAAAGCGCCGGTGACTGTTCAGGATCCCCAGCGCCCACGCCGAGATCACCAGGATCGCCGTCATGGGGAAGAGGATCCGGACCAGCTCCACCGTGAGGGCCTGGCGGTCCGGGTCGAACCCGTAGAAGAAGAACCCCACAAGCCAGGGTGCCACCAGGATTCCCACCACCGCCAGCAGCCCTGCCGTAAGGGTCAGAAGCCCCAGGACGGCCCCGGCGAAGCGGGCGGCCTCGTCGTCCCGACCTTCTTCCAGGAGTTCGGCGTAGATGGGGATGAAGGAGGCGGAGAGGGTTCCTTCGCCCAGCAGGTTCTGCAGGACGTTGGGGAGCCGCAGCGCCGCCTTCCAGGCGTCGGCGGTGGGTGACGCGCCGAAGAAGTAGGCGAAGATCCGCTCCCGTACCAGGCCACTCAGGCGGCTGGCGAGGATTCCAGCCGTAACCCGGGCCGAGGCCCGACTGCGGGCGCCGGCCGAAGAGGACGTGCCCGGGGGCGGCTCAGGCTTTCGGGTCACCGGGAGGGATCCGGGGGGCGTCCCGGTTCGGGCGATCGGAGAGGAGCTTGTGGAGGAAGTCGCTTTCCTCCGAGAGCCGGGTCACCTCGTCCGAGAGGCGATCCACCTCTCCCTCCAGGTAGCGGATCCGGTCGGCCGTGGCCTGGTCCGGCGCCCGCTCCACGCCGGACTCCAGACGTGCCGCCGCCGCCCGGCCCAGACGGGAGTCCAGGACGGTGGAGAGGATCTCCGGGATCACGAAGAGCAGGACGATGAGGACGAGCCAGGTCATATGTGAACCTACCCGGCGGAGGTTCCGGCCTGCAACGGCTCGACGGAAGCCTCTGCCCTGCGACGGAGCTCGGCCAGGAAGGCCTCTCCGTACCGGAAGAGGAAGTACCAGGCATTCATGCGTCGTTCCTGGGGGGCACCATCGGGGAAGAGGTGGAGCTGGGCCTTGGCAATCTGCGCCAGGGTGATCTCGTTCTCGCGTTTGAGCGCCTGGACCACCTTCTTTTCCACATCGGCGAGACCGGCGAAGCCCTGACTCCGGAGCTGCTCCACCGAATCCCGGAGGGTGGGATCCAGCGCCGTCACCTCCCGAGCCAGGTCGGCGGTGTGGCGGGCCACGGCACCCCGGAAGCTACCCAGTTCCCGGCGAATCCCTTCGGGCAGATCCTCCCGGACCAGCCGCCCGGCCAACTCGTGATGGGGCACCGCAAGCTCCTCGAGCCGGAGCCCATATTTCGTGAGCACCTTCTCCACCTTCCGCTCCATCACCACCCCGGAAAACCGGGGGTGGACCAGGGGACGGGTCACCCCATGGCGGCGGAAGAGGGGTTCATTCTGGGCCAGATACGCCGCCTCGCCGGGACCGGCCACATAGGCCAGGGTGGGAAAGAGGTGGGCTTCCACCACCGGCCGCAGGAGCACATTCGGGGTCAGGGCGCCGTCGCTCCCTCCGGAGAGGACGTCGTCGGACAGGAGTTCGTCGCGGCCCCTGAGGGTCAGACCTCCTCCCTCCGCCTGCCGGAGGATGCGGTCCCGGCTCTCGGGCCCGTCCAGGAGGACGTTGGTGGCGCCGGGTGCAATGGGGACCTGCGCTTCGTACCCCGCCGCCTCCAGCGCCTCGGCACGCTCCCGGAGCTCCGCCTCCGACTCCGCGGCGGACCGGAGTTCGGCCTGGAGGAGTGGCCGGGAAGCCTCCCGCAACCTCGAGTCGTGGGATCGGGCCAGGAAGAGACCGGCGTCGCTGGTGAGTGCCTCCAACTGGGCGGCGAACCCTTCGGCCATGGTGATCCCGGAGCGGCCCCAGGAATCCTGGAGCACGGCCCGCCAGCGGGCGGCGAAATCGGACTCCGGGAGGGCGGCCAGGAGGGAATCCAGAACACCCTCCATGGCCGCTTCGCCCTGCAACGGAATGCGGTGGATGGCCGGTGAGGGGCCGTCCCGGGGAGGGAGGGCCAACTCCACCGCCTCATTCTCCGAATCCAGGAGCCAGGTGCCGCGGGCCTCATTCCAGTCGTGATCGTCGGAGCCGACCCAGAAGACGGGAAGCACCGACTGCTCCAGCACCTCTTCCATCCGGCGTGCCAGGGCCACCGCCGTGAAGGCCTTGAAGAGAACGTAGAGCGGTCCCCCCAGGAGTGCCGGTTGCTGGCCGGTGGTCACCATGAACCCACCCTCCCGGACGAAGCGGTCCAGGCGATGGCCGCCGGTCTCTCCGCCCCCCGTCAGGAGGGAGGCGGCTCGTTCCCGAGCGTCTCGGTCGAAGCGCGCCGCCACCTGCTCGGCCACCTCTCGCCACCGCTGGGAATCTCCGGGCGCACCCGGGAAGAACGCGTCCGCCGAGGGGCGCCCGGCGAGCCAGTCCTTCACCAGGGCGGAACCGCGGAGGGGAAGCGGTTGGATCATCATGGATTGACGGGGGCGGGGGTAGGCATGGGGGTGGACGCGGGCATCAGGCGTCCCGGCTCAGGGAGATGTCCGAACCCAGCCGGGCGTCCCGGTTCAGGCGGGCGAAGAGGATCGCCCGGGGCGAGTCGACGCGGAGAGGGCCGCCGCCATAGTCTCCGAATCGCCGGACCACCTCATATCCGGCTGCCTCCAGGAGGGTGGCGAGCTCGTCGGCGCGGTAGAGCCGAACGCGCTCGGTGTAGCTCTGCGCCGGACCGGTGCCGTCGGCATCCTCGTGGGTTCGGATCAGGATCCGCTTCTCCACGACCCGGCCGCCCTCCAACAGCCGCCGCTCCTGCACCACCCGCCGACCCCGGATCACCTGCTCATCCCGGGGACGAAGCGTCGCCACGACCCGATCGGCATTGAGGAAGTC
>SL_3KL_010_SEDDRAFT_10002357_pt1 | contig 17304 bp, 12 predicted proteins | sample SodLakKL_010_SED_2_FD_10381 | JGI IMG/M metagenome (IMG submission 10381) | reverse complement strand
CGCCAGGTCAAAGGTATTCTTCATGCGAACACCCATGACCCGGTTATCCGGATCGTCTGCCTTGAAGTAACGCCGAATTTTTTGGTATTCTTTATCGGACTGTTTCGATTTTAACCGGTTTATAAATTCGTTCGCTGTAAGCTTCATCTTATTTCAAACAATCTGCGTTACATTTTTATTAATATGGCAGTTTTGTCCGGATCATGGGCATGAATTTCGAAATTAAAAGGCCCGATCCTGGAAGAATCAGTTTCAGTTGCAATAATTTCAAAATCGATATATCTTAAACCGGAACAACAGGTTAGCATCAATTTAACAGTTCGCTTGTTTTATAAAAGGGGTGATTCTGACAATCCAGCAGGTTGATTGCGACAGTTTTCCCGGATAGATTATATACATGAAACATGTTTCCATTCTCATACCGGAAGGGCACACCAGCCTGGTGAATATCGCCGGTACGCACCAGATCCTGAACCAGATGAATGCGGTGGGACCGGAGCCGGTGTTTGATGTTGAGTTGGTCGGCCTTTCGAAAGAGGCGAAACAGGACACAGGCCTGTTTGCCATTATAAAAATGGAGCTGAGCTGGCCAGTTTTTGCATCGGAGCCTACCTGCTGTACCTGATTGAAAAAAATGCTGGACGTGAAGCGGCGATAACGGCCTCCAAAATGTTTATGATCGATATTGACAAAGGCAGCCAGTCCCCGTTTATCATTTTTTGAGGGACAAAAAGAACACGGTGACCGGCTGGTCAGGAAGGTCCAGCAGAAAATTGAGGACAATTTTCGTGATAAAATGACTGTGAAAGAACTGGCCGATGAAATCGCATTAAGCCGCCGAAGTCTGGGACAGTAAAGAAAGTCATCAAGCTTCTCTTTCGCATCCTTCGGTGCAGGAAGCAATCAATCAGGGACGCCCAATGATATCTGAATTTGGAAAACGAATAGAGATGGAACCTGTCGGAGGACACGGGTTGGGATCCACGGAAACTCAATAAACCTAAAATTGTCATTGGACATTGATCCCGACGCGATCGTCGGGACCCGTAGGGCAAAAAAGGCCTAACGACTTTTTTGGGTTAAAAATATTCTTACGCACATTAATTGTGAGCAAGCATTTAAACCCATTTTCCCTGATTGCAAATGAAGTGATCATCAATGCATTGATACACTTGCTGAAAAGTCCAACTAATTTCAGAATCTGAATACGCCTGTTTTCTGGATTATGATCATTTTGACTTTACAGCTGGTGCCGGTTTTTCTACTTTAACCCAAATAAGGCAAAAGGTAACGGAACGGATTCCATTTATAATTAGTTTAACATTAAACATATTACGTATAATATAAACGGATTATATCATGAAGAAACACAAAAAAGGTATCCATCATATTACCATTCTCTCAGGGGATGCTCAGCGAAATGCTGAATTTTATGTCAAGACGCTTGGAATGAGATTGGTTAAAAAATCCGTAAACCAGGATGATCCGGGTACATATCATCTGTTTTACGGGAATGCTGATGGATCACCGGGATCGGGAATAACATTTTTTCCATGGCCGATGGCGGCCCAGGGTAAGCCCGGACTGGGAGAAGCGGTAAAGGTAGCATTGGCCGTTCCGGCTGATTCACTCGAATTCTGGGCTGAACATTTTGGGAAAGAAGGAATCGATTTTGAGGGGCCCTACGACCGGTTCGGACAGCAGGCGATCGGATTTAAAGATCCTGATTTACTACAACTGGAACTGGTGTTTGATGAACAGTCTGAACAGCTCCCGGGCTGGGACAAAAGCTCTGTTCCTGCGAAATATAGCATACGTGGTTTCCGTGGTACAACTCTTCGATTGAGAAACCACGAACCAACTGCCGAAGTGTTAAAGAATGTATTTGAGTTTGAAGAATCTGAAAGTGCTGAAAATACCTGGCATTATACAACCAATGCACCGATAGGAGGGTCAGTAATCATTGAAAAAGGAGAACAAAAACCTTCTGTCAACGGCCGGGGCAGTNTTCATCATGTGGCCTTCCGTGNGGCTGACGATGATGAGCTGTCTGNCNTGCGGAAAAAAGTGATTGAAATGGGGCTTCACCCATCTGAAATTATCGACCGTCACTGGTTTCATTCTGTTTACTTTCGGTCACCGGGTGGTGTATTGTTTGAAATAGCAACAGATGGCCCCGGGTATGATGTGGATGAGGACCCCGATAAACTCGGTCAGAAATTGATCCTGCCTCCATGGCTTGAATCGCGACGGGAGATGATAGAGAAACGACTTCCGGAGATTAAGGTTTAGGATTGAGTTTTGAGTTTTGAATTGTGAAAATTTAGATTCGGAATACATGATTTTAAATCTTAATACATTGTGATCCATTTAAAAATTATCAAATCATGAAAATTTTGGCGTTTGCGGGCAGTTTACGGAAGGATTCGTATAACAAGGCTCTGATAAGAGCGGCGAAGGAACTTGCCCCATCGATTATGGATATTCAGATTTTTGATCTCGAGGGAATTCCCCTTTATAATGCAGATCTTGAAGCTGAAGGAGACCCTGAGCAGGTCGCCGGGTTTAAGAATGCTATCAGGCAGGCAGATGGTTTATTAATTGCAACACCTGAGTACAATCATGGAGTAGCTGCAGTGTCCAAAAATGCGATTGACTGGGCATCGAGACCACCAAAAAATGCTCCGCTCAACCAAAAGCCGATTGGGATCCTTGGAGCTTCACCGGGATTGACAGGTTCTGCGCGCGGACAAAGCCAGCTTCGACAAGCATTCGGGTTTACCAATTCTTACTGTATGCCACAGCCGGAGATACTCGTTTATCGTGCCCACCAAAAATTTGACGAAACAGGCAAACTAACAGATGAAAACACACGCATCTATCTCAGCAGGTATATGGAAGCTCTGTATGAATGGGTAAATAGATTTATATGATAACAATTGCGGATCTGATGCATTACGAGAGATTTCCTTCGATTAAAACCTGATATTAAACTTCAGTTTTGCCCTGATGGTGCTGTCGGTAATCGTAGTTCTTTCAAGCGGATCAACAATACTGGAATTCCAGGCCAGTAGTAATTCTCTGCCAGGCCTGATGATCCACTGAAAACGGGATTGCCACCCGGCAGTTTCAGAAATGTCATCGTACTGAACAAAGGTATAGAGGTTGATATCGGGATTGACCAGGATATTGAAAAGAAACCTGTAAACACCAATGTCAATCGATTCATCCGGGAAACGCAGATAGCTTTTTTCTATTTCAGCTCCCACAAATGCATGAATAAAAACCTGCCACCCGGTGTTAAACTCAACTGTTTTCTTAGATCCGTGATAAAAATCTCCCCAATTATAGGAGAGTTCGGCCCAAAGATTACGAGACCGGGCAGAGCCGGCAAATATTTCGTATTCATTGAAATGGTAATTTCCCATCGGGATTATGGCAGCATTCGCCAGGTTGAAATCTTCGTAAAATCTTTCCCGGTTGAAGGTAGTTGTGAATTGTACCGATTCACCTGAGTCAAAACGTATCTGTGCAGGTGTCAGTTCAAGTCCCCTGGTTTCAAGCTCTCCCTCAAGGTTAGTGATCTGGTTAAAACCGACCGAAGAGATGATCTGTAATATACCAAAACGGTCGGGTCGGGGCCCTGCTCCGGCATTAAGGTAAAATTCCCTGACACCCGGGCGGGGTACAAATCCGATTCCGGCTGTGAAGAACTCATCAATATGCATAAAACCTGCGCGGCCGAAAAACAGGTCATTAGGATAATTTAGTTCCATTCCATAAGCGTGATCTGTAGTTCGATCATTTACAGGAGAATCGTTGTGTGATTGAATCCCGTACATTGTTAATGAAAGATTTTTATTCCCGCGGAATTCGGAAGTTCCAAATCTTGTATCCAGGCCTACCACTATATTACGGCCGGCGCCGGTAGCATTGCCCATTGTGGCAATCATACCGGCCGAAGACTGGCTGCCAAAGTTCCTCGCAAGGCGCAAAGCAGAAAAATTACTATCATCATACACCTGTTTCTGGTATATATTCATCATCCCGATATTCCAATCGCCGGCCTGTCCGGTAACGCGTCCGCCAACATGGATTGGAACCGGCCTGCCAACGGAATCCAATCCGAGCCTTCGGCTAAAAAAGGGGATGAGCCTGGTGCCATAAGGGTTACTCCTGTCTCCACTGATACCGAAATTGAAGTAGTTGATACCATCGAGGAAGAAATCCCGCTTCTCGGGGAAATGAATTCCGAATCTTGTCAGGTTGATCTGTCGTGCATCAGCTTCTGTTTCAGCGAAATCGGTATTAACCGAAACAACACTTCTCAGGCCGGATGTCAATTGATAGAATAGGTCAACGCCGACATCCCCCATGAAATCTGCTCCGGATTCAGATGTATAATTATGGCCGCCGAGTGCGTAAGGAGTGACATCAAGCCCAATCCCCTGGCTAATCCCTTCAAGTCCGACAAGTAATCCGGCATCCGACACCTGGAACCGGTAACTGTTCAGGTTCGCAACTGGCCAGTATGCAGATTCCTGTTTCCTGCGGATCTGGCGTATAAATTTGATCCCCCAGGTTGTCTGAGAACTGTTAAAGTTGAGGGTTTTGAAAGGTATGGCCAGCTCAGCTTCCCAGCCGTGGGGCTGGATGGTCGCTTTACCTTCCCATAGCCCCTGCCAGTCGTTATTAAATGCTGCTCCGTTTTCCCCGATGATGGCATCTCCCCTGGAACCGCGGGGCCCGATTTGAAACCAGTAGCCAGTGCGTCCATCAAGGTGAGTGTCAAGTATTATCTGAACCCTGTCGTCATTCATTAGTGAAACATCCCTGGCCATTTCTTTGGCTATGATATCGTCCGGATCATCATAACAGCGTATACCTATGTATAAATAGTGATCATCATACATCACATAAAATTCGGTCTGTTCGGATACCGGTTGGCCGGTGCGTGGTTCCCTTTGTATGAAGTCAGTAACAGGTTTAACCCGTGTCCAGGCGTCATCCGATAATACACCGTCAATTACAGGAGCTTCCTGAGTTCGTGTGATATGAATTTCCGATTGAGCGAGCAGTGACAACGGGAGTAATAGTTGTAAAACAAGAAAGATTAAACAGTATTTCATTCCCCTTTCTTTATCAGGATTGTTAAGGTTGCGGTCTGGATGTCTGTTATGGATATATAGAAAGTAAACTTCATTCCGGGATTATACCTTTTTTTTTAATTGAGAAAAAAATCATCAGTCATTTTAGCTGAATTCATTTCATAATTTTGCCTGGAATGGGAATTTATGTCACAAATAAGAGTTTTGACACTCTTTTTATAGAAACCCCGGTTTCCATAAAAGCTCAAAACCAATGCATGGGCAGATTTTTATATGGAAACATGCAGATTAAGATCATATGGTTTGAATCAGAACAGTTACATATTTCTGAATATAGATGGTGTGCTGAATACGGATGAGCATCTCAGGCGTCAGATTTCAGAAAAGGGAAGGTCTACCAGGATGGACTGGTGTCCGATTGCCTGTAATAATCTCAGCAGGTTATGTAAAAAATTTGGATGTAAAATTGTAATTACCTCAAGCTGGAGACATGAATTTGATCTGGATGAGCTGAAGCAGATATTTGAATCGAATGGGATATCAAGGGACCTGGTTCTTGATGTGACACCTTCAGTTGCTGTGGTTTCTGAAGGTGAGGATTGTTGCAGGGGGAACGAGATACAGCAATGGCTTGAAGAAAAAGCTGAGTTGGATACACCATTCCTTATTATTGATGACAAACCAGATGTACTGGAATCACAAAGCCTTCGGCTGATACAAGTTGAGAAAGAAGATGGATTTGCCAATCCCGATTCTATGATTATGGCAGTTCAGATCTTTGCACGATAAATTTCCATTTTTAAAAAATTTTTCAGGCTTGTAAACGGCTTTTAAAGAAGAAAATGAAAAACAGTGAGCATTGACCAGATGAGAATTTTATAGGTATTTGGTTCAAGGTGTTTTCAAACTGCTATTGCAGTATCAGATGGTTAAATCCATTTTCTTCGTTTGAAATACCATAACATAAAACCGGATAGTACTGCCATCAGAAAAAGTGTTAACGGATATCCGTAATACCAGTTGAGTTCGGGCATATTGAGTGGGCTGGCATCCGGATCAAAGTTCATTCCATAAATACCAGCGATGAAAGTCAGGGGGATAAAAATTGTAGCGATTATTGTCAACACTTTCATCACTTCGTTCATGCGATTGCTCAGGCCCGACATATACATATCGAACAAGCCGAATATCATTTCCCGATTGGTTTCAATGTTGTCAATCACCTGAACAATATGGTCATAGACATCTCTTAAAAAAACCTTTACCTCGTTGCTGATCAATGGCAGGTCGTCACGGATCAGGGAATTTATCCCGTCTCTGAGTGACCATACTGATTTTCTGAAGTAGATAAGGTCCCTGCGAAGAGTATGAATTTTTTGCAGATGTTCGGAATCGTGTTCAGTAAGTATCTGCTCTTCTACATGTTCAATTGCTTCACCGATATCATCGAGTGCATTGAAATAATGATCCACAATAGTATCGATTAATGAATAAGCAAGGTAATCGGGGCCAAATTTGCGAAGCCTTGTAGATTTAATTTCAAGTCGCTTGATGACAGGGTCGAAGATTGGTTCATTACTTTCCTGGAATGATAGTACAAAATTTTCGCCCAATACGATGCTGATCTGTTCGGCTTGAAGTGAATATGATCCATTAGAGCTGTGGTTTTGTTTGATCATCCGCAAGACCACAAAAACCGAATTGGTATAATGTTCAACTTTTGGCCGTTGTGAAGTGCTTACGATATCTTCCTGAATAAGCGGGTGAAGCTCGAAATAATCCCAGATGGTTTTCAGTTTTTCGATGTCATGCAATCCCCGAACCTGGATCCAGGTTTTTGATTTATTCTCAAGGTATGGTTCTGATTTTTCAATTTTTGAAATCGGAATCACATCATAGTGATCCAAATCAAAATCATGAACTGTTATCAGTACATCATCGAGCCTTTGAATACCGGTATGTATAGCAGTTCCCGGAATTTGGCCGGGGGGCTTTCTCTTTATCCGTCGTTGATGTAATGAGTGTTTTCGTTCCTTTAAGCTGCTATTCACTGGTTGCTTTTGCATATAAAATCAGATCCTGATTTGCATTAATTCGAAACTGAATGTAACAAAAAATGAACAAGTTGAAAGGAAATGAATAAACGAGAAATAATGGATTTATGCAGAATATCAGAAAATAAAAAAAAGAGTGTCTTTTCAGGGACACTCTTATGTAAATGGGGGGCAACGAGGTTGCCGTCTGTAGAAGTATTTTCGTTCATAAAACCAATAGTGTACACACAATTGGTATTAGAAGAAGGGCAGCCGTCTGTATAATTCCTGCCACTTCTGTTTTGCCTGTCTGTTTAAACGTCGTTCAATTTTTTTGACTTTTGTTTATATGCTTTATGAAGCTGTTTGGTTAGCCGTGACTTTTTGGTGCGGACATTTCCACCTGTCAGGTTAAAATGTTTGCTCGCGTCCTTTGTTGAAGCATCCGGGTTTTTCAGAAAAAACGATATAAATTCCCTGGATTCCGGATCCAGTTCACTCAGACATTCTTTCAGCAATGCCTTGCGCTCTTCATCAACAAGACTCTCGATCTGCTGTGCAGGTTCCGCCATTTGATGGAATGTATCTTCGCTGTTCAGATATCGTTTTTCGTTATTCTGATACCGTATATATTCATTTTTGCAAGCTCTGAGCAGGTAGCTTAAAATATATTTGGGCACTTTGATTTTATTGGCCATGATGTGTTCATACACATTCATGAATGCTTGCTGGGCACACTCCTCTGCAGCCTGTTTATTTGCACCCATGACGACTCTCAGATACTCCTCAAGTTTGGGTATTAATTCTTCCATTAATTTTTCAGCTCTTCGTTGCTCTCCATTGAGAAGGCTGATGACCAATTCCGAATAATCAAGTCTGGGTTTTAGTGTCTGTTGTCTCATTATTCTGATTTTTTATTTAAACCTTATGCAGTACCTAATTGAAATTATTAGACTCTGCAATTGGACGACTGCTTTTGCAGTATTACAGGTTAGTGCAATGACAAACGATAAATCTTGCCGTCCAACGCAGGCAGTTATTTCAATGACTAATATATTAGAAAAAACTAATATTAAAAATATCTAATGAACTTGATTATACAGAATATGCTAAAATGTGACTTTAACAGTATTTTAGGGCGTTATTTTACAAATATTAAAATTTAGTCAACCCGATTATAGCTTGTAAAAGAGTCATATTTGTGATCTCCGGTTATCCTGTCAGCAGTTCGTTTTTTAATCTTGGATTCCTGAAGGGCTTCTGTAAATTTGATACATTCGGAGTGACGCTTAATATCATGATATGAAGAGACCATTTTTATTATTCAGCCAACCGATTATTGTAGTGTTTATCTACATTGTACTGTCAGGTCTCTGGATTCTGTTTACGGATCAGGTCGTCGAGCAATACTTTACAAGCCCTGAATTGCTTACAAGAGTTCAGACTTTAAAAGGGTGGGTTTTTGTTGTTGTTTCGGGCATAGTTCTCTATTGGGTTATCAGAAAATCCAGCCGTGAACTTGAGATGAACCGCGACCACTATAAAGCTATGCTCGACAATGCGAAAGTCGGAATTGCCAGGATGGTGGATATGAAAATTGTCTCATACAATCCGGCTTTTCAAAGGATTTTGAATGAAATCCCGCTTAACACAAATCAATCAGGCTTTATTAAGTATCTGGATGATTATGACCGGTCTCAATTTATAAAATCGATACGAGCTATATCTCTGAAAGGCTCTGATCAGTTTGAATTTCAACTTCAATTATCTGAGAACAGAAAAAAATGGGTTCAGGTTACTGTCTCCAGGCATCAGGATGAAGAAGAATATTATCAGGTCATTCTTCAGGATATTAATGACCGAAAAACCTACCAGTCATATACTGATCTGTTATTAAAGGTTATGCTAACATTGGAGCCATCGGATAACTTCAATGATGCTCTGAAAGGTATTCTGAATAATCTTTGTACTGAATTAAATTGGGAATACGGTATAGCTTTTACACCGGATAAAGAGGGCCTGTTTTCTAAACAGGTTAGCTGGTACAGGCTGGATCCATTGCTGGATGAATTGGATTTCATATTAGACAAACACAAGTTTAAAAGTGGTGAAGGTGTAATTGGGAAATCAGTTGAGGAGAGAAAAGCTGTATGGGCAGTTCACGATGAAAATGGCAATGAAAACAGGTACAGGAAAAATATAATTGATGCAGACCTGAGTTCAAGTGTGACAATACCCGTTGTTGTCAGTAATGAAGTAATAGCCGTCTTTGAGCTTTACAGAAGAGAAGTTATGCGACGGGATAATGATCTTCTGCGCCTGTTGACTGCTATTGGCCATGATATCGGCATTAAACTGGAAAAGCGTAAACAACAGGATGAAAAAGAAAAACTTGAAGAGAGCCTGAATTTTGCACTACAGTCGGCTGATATGGCCACATGGGACATCGAGCTGAAATCGGGCAGAATAATAAGATCAAAAAATCACTTTGAACTTTTTGGATTAAACCGCTCGCCAAATGAATGGACTGTTCAGAAACTGATAGAAACAGTTATCCCGGAGGATCGGGAAAGAGTTGAAACGGCATTAGATGAGGCTGTTACAGAAACGATAGGGTTAAATGTTGAATTCAGAGTGGTAAAAGGGCAGGATATACGATGGTTATGGTCAAGAGGTGATTTGCAATTTGATTCTTATGGTGAGCCTCTACGGCTTTCCGGGGTGGTTTCAGATATTACAGACAAAAAAGAAACCGAGTATGAATTAAAAAGAGAGCGGGAGCTCCTGGAAATGCTCTATGAAAATATACCGGTTATGATAACAGTATACAGGCCCGACTTTTCCAATTTCAGGGTAAACAGAGAGTTTGAGAATGTAACCGGATGGAAAAATGAGGAACTATCAGAAATAAATATTTTTGATCAAGTTTTTCCGGATAAAAAACTGCAACGTAGAATCATGGAATTCATGCAGTTGCCTGAATCAGGCTGGATGGATATGCCGATGAGAATGAAATCAGGAGAGTTCATTCAGTCGACCTGGACAAATGTTTGGTTATCGGATGATACCCAAATCGGGATTGGCCTTGATATTTCTGATCGGAAAGAATATGAACTGGAAATAAAGAAATCAGAAGCTCTCGCAAGTGAGTCCAGGGAACTGCTCAGAAAGATATTTGAAAGCCTGGAGGAGGCAGTGATTATTTTAAACCCGGAATCCCGTACAATTATTGACTGTAACCAGAGAGTAGAGAAAATATTCGGATATTCAAGAGAAGAAATGATAGGCAAATCGACAGAATTTCTTCATCTGAATAAGGAAAAGTTTGATGAATTTCACAACCTTTCATTTGATGAACTTACAAATAGTGGATTATTCACTACCGAATTTGAATTAAAAAAGAAATCCGGAGAGACATTTATCTCAGATCATACTGTTACGATAGTAAAAGGCAAATCGGGAGAAATTGATCGGATAGTAAGCGTGATCAGAGATATTACAGAGCGAAAAACACATGAAGAGAACATACGAAAGCATCGTGACCGGCTTCTGGAAGCCGAAGAGGTCGCCCGTATGGGGCACTGGGAATACAATATTGATACCAAAAAATTGTATTGGTCAGATATGGTGTACAATGTTTTTGGCCTTGAAAAAGAGAATTTTACACCGACTACCGATGAATTTATCAAGTACATCTATCCGGATGACCGAAATCTGATCAAAACCAGTGAAGAGCAGTTAATGAAATACGGTAAACTGGAACACATTTATCGGTTTATAAAACCTGATGGTGAAATTCTGTATATCCAGGAACGCGGTAAATACTTCGAGAATGAACAAGGCAAATTCCTGACAGGTACCGTGATAGATATCACCGACATGAAAAAAGTTGAAGAAAAACTGGAAGCAGAGCGTCAACGTTTCGAGCTTGCAGTGGGAGCAGTAAGTGATGTGGTGTGGGATTACGATGCCGCAGCCGGTACGCTTTGGTGGAGTGAAGGAATAGAAACTGTATTTGGCTATAATCGAGATGAGATTATGGGGGATACGACGTTTTGGGAAACCCATATCTATGAAGAAGACCGAATGAGCACAGTTCAGAGTATGAGAGGAGTTGAAGAGTCGGATGCTACAGAGTGGAACGCTTTTTATCGTTTTCTCGATGCGGAAGGGAATATTCGTGAAGTGGAGGATTCAGCAAGAATCATCCGGGATGAAAATGGGAACCCGGTCAGAATTATCGGTGCCATGCTGGATGTAACGGAACTAAAAAAATACCAGCGCGAACTCCTGAAGGAGCGAACACGGTTTGAAATCATCGCCCAGTCGACGAATGACATAATCTATGACCTTGATCTTGAAAACAACAAAATTTGGGCCAATAATGAACTTTCAACACTTATGGGATATGATCCTGAAAATTTTAAAGTACCGCTCCAGTGGTGGGAAGATCATATACATCCGGACGACAAAGGTGATGTTATTGAAAGCCATCGGAAATTTTTGGAATCAGGAGGGGACAGGTGGAAGAGTGAATACAGATTTATCGGAAAAAATCAGAAGGTAATCCATATTAAAGAAAATTCATTCGCTGTCCGCGGGTATGACGGTACAGCTACAAGGCTTTTGGGTGCAATGATCGATGTAACTCATGAAAAAGATTCAGAAAGGATCTTGAGAGAATCTGAAGAGCAGTACAGAAGGCTGTTCGAGCAAAATCCATACCCTATGCTGATTTTTGATCCGATCAGTGATAAAATTGTACAAGTGAACCGTGCAACTGTCAATACGTATGGATATTTCGTCGAGGAATTCAAAAAAATGACAATTTATGATTTTCATCCCCCTAATGGCAGGGAAGAAGTAAAACAGATCCTTTCGAAAGGGCGTGAAGGGCTACAATATTACAGCGAAGTAAATCATCAAACAAAAAGCGGTGAAAAGCTGGTTGTGAATATTACTGCCCTTGATATTCAATACAGGGGAGATGAACGAAGGCTGGTCGTCATTAACAATATCACAGAGCAAAAGAGAGCCGAAGAACAGATTATCGGGTCTGTGATAGAAGGAAGTGAAAATGAGCGCCGGCGAATTGCAAAGGAACTTCACGACGGCCTTGGGCAGTATCTGACCGCAGCAAGTTTGAATCTCGATTCTGTCTATGATGAGTTGAATGAACTGCCGGAGAATAAAAAGAATCAGTATGAGAAAGGTTTAAAACTGTTGAGAAATGCGATTGTTGAATCCAGGCGAATCTCCCAGAACCTTCTACCGAAAGCTATTGAAGATTTTGGGCTTAGTCTTGCCGTTCAATCCCTGATTGATGATATCGCAGATAGCAGTGAAATTTCCATTGCTTACAATGATAACCTGAATAATATTGACCTCGGAGAAAATGTAGAACTGAATATTTACAGGATCATCCAGGAAGGGATTAATAATGCAGTGAGGCATTCTGAATGCAGCAGGGTGGATATTCAATTGATTTTGGACGAAAATCAATTGATCTGTACTATTGAAGATAATGGAACAGGTTTTCAATTGGACCCGGGCGATGCTCAGGGCCTTGGGATTACCAATATCAGAAACCGGGTTAATGCTCTTTCGGGAGAAGTTGAAATTTCAAGCCGCATTGGCAAAGGAACATTAATTACTGTAATTGTACCTGTGAATGTTGTATAATTTAACAAATCAGATGACTAAAATTGAGATCGGTGAGATATGCCAAATATTAAGATGCTATTGGTCGACGACCATGAAATTGTAAGAGACGGACTAAAAACTCTTATTGAGTCGCAACACGGGATGGATATTGTTGGAGAAGCAGAAAACGGGGAACAAGCTTTGGAAATTTGTCAAAATCAGGATGTGGATCTGATCGTGATGGATGTAAATATGCCTGAAATGGATGGAATTCAGGCGACGAAGGTGATCAAGGAGAAATTTCCGGATATAAAGATTCTTGCTTTGACCATGTCGGATAATGATGTCCATATCAGGAAGATGATCGAGTCAGGTGTATCGGGATATATACTGAAAAATGCCGGAAGGGATGAGCTGAGGAAAGCAATTGAGGCACTCATGAATGATCAGCACTATTTCAGTGATACGGCTACACAAAGTGTGATGATGGAATTGGTTCGGAATAAAGGCAAGAGTAGTATGAGCGGTATGGTCCAAATCACTGATAGAGAGATGGAGGTTTTGGAATTAATTCTGAAAGAACACACAAACCAGGAAATTGCTGAAAAACTGTTTATCAGTGTTCGCACTGTAGATGCACACCGAAGAAACCTGCTACAAAAAACAGGTGCAAGAAATACAGCCGGACTCGTAAGGTATGCCCTTGAAAATAACCTTTTCGGAAAAGACTCCTAAAATATGTAGGCTCTTATACTTACAATCGGGCGTTCACATTTAGGCTTTAATGCATATATACTAATTCACTTTGCTGTTGTAGATTGAAGCCTATAACGGCTGGAGAATGAACGTACAAATCACAGGTGGTCAATCCGATCGCCTTGAAATACTCGGACAGCTTCTTGATGATAATGATGAATGGAATGTAAAACTGGTTCATCTTGAGGATTTCTGTGAGGATAAGTTGGTGACAAAATTTGGCAATTCCGATGTAATTATTGCTGATCTTGCATATGTCAACGGACCCGCACCAAATTTTATCAGAAAAATGAAGACTCTGTTTCCGGATTCAAAACTGATTGGATTGCACTTCTACAGAAATCCAAAGCTTATCTCACCCCTGATCGAAGCAGGCCTGGAAGGGTATGTCCACTCAAATGCTCGAAAAACGATATTGTTTAACGCGATTGAAGATATTTCTAATGGCAAACAATTTATTCTTGAGCGTAAATATTGATTGATATTTGATACGGAAAAGTGCCTATATCAAATTTAGGTCATTCACGTCTTTTTTGTTGTACAAAGAGTTTGGATCATTCTACAAGAAACAGTAACTGTTATATGGTCAGAGTCGGTATGTGATTACTGACATAAGTTTATGATTGATAATGACTGTTGAAACCACAGAAAATTGATATAGGAGTCACATTTTAAATGGAAGTTTCGGAAGTTGAAAGAAACCTGATTGATGCATACCCGGCTTACGTAGCGATCATTGACCGGGATGGCGAAATTATGAGAGTCAATCAGGCGTGGAGAAAGATCTTAAATGACTCAAACGAAATTTTTGGATCACACTGTTGTTTTGATAATTATTTTAACTACCTGGCCATTGCAGCAGAATCGGGATATGACTATGCACTAAAGATCATTCTCGGAATGCGCCAGGTTATCGAAGGAGATGACGATTTCAATTTAACCTATCCGGTATCCAGGACAGAAGGGAAGAGCTGGTACAAATTCACGATCAGGCCGGTAAATGATAACCGAAATACGTTTCTGATCATACATGAAGATGTTACAAAATTGATAGAAGCAACCCAGGCAATGAGGGAGTCGGAGGAAAAATACCGGCAGCAGTTCCTTGAGTCGAGTATGTCTATTATCATCGGTACACCTGACGGAAAGATTCTGGATGGTAATCCTGCAAGCCTGGGACTTCTTGGCTATACATATGATGAGCTGGTACAGCTTCACCGGAATGATGTACTCGATATCACAAATCCGCTGGCAGATGAAGCATTAAGTAAGCGATCCAAAACAGGGAAGTTTAATGGCGAGCTGGACATTATTGACAAAAATAACCGCCGAATTCCGGTTGAGTTGACTTCAAAAATTTATCGAAATGAAAACGGTGATTTAAGGTCACTGACCATGTTCAAAGATATTTCATCACGTAAAGTGGCAGAAGAGAGGCTTAATACTGAAAAGCGATTTACGGAGACTGTACTGGATAGTCTGCCGGGTTTGTTTGTGTTGCTGGATGAAGACTTTCAATTGATACGTTTCAATAAAGGGTTTACAAATGAACTCGGGTATAATGAACCTGAAGACAGGACGAAAAATATATTTGATATCATTAAAAAATCGGATCATGAGGTAATTCTAAAAGCCCTGAAAAAAGTAAAAAAATATGGAAATGGAGAAGAAAAGGCAGTTCTGCTGGATAAAAGTGGAAGTGAACGGATATATAAGTTCAGGGCAAAACGCTTTGAGAGTAAAGACACCTTGTATATAGCAGCTACCGGAATTGATATCACAGAAAATGTAAAAAACGAACGGGAGAAAGAGTTTACGTTTGAACTGATGGTTCAACTATTTAATAATTCACCGATTGGGATTGTACTCTCCGATATCGACAATAAAGCAGACCGCATCAATAAGAAATTCACAGAAATGTTCGGTATGAAAGAGTCGGAAATTCTTGGAAAGTGTGTTGATGAAATTCTGGCTCCAGGTCACCTTAAAGAAGAAGCTGATGAGATCAACCGCCTGGTATTTGCAGGAGAAGCGATCCGAAAAGAAACAGTCAGAGTGCACAGCGATGGTAGTGATATTCCGGTATTAATGGGTTCGGTACCTGTAAAATTAAATGGTGAAGTCGTAGCTGCGTATGGTATTTACATCGATATCAGTGAACGTATTGAACTTGAAAACCAGATTAACAGGCTATTTGTTAAAGAGAAGAAAGCCCGCAAAGAGGTAGAAAAGTCGAAAATCAAACTTGAAGAGATGTTTGCTCAGTCGCCGACAGCCATTGCATTGCTTGAAGGGCATGAGTTTAGATTTACGATGGCCAATTCAGCATATTTTAATCTGATTGGAGGCAGGGAGTTAATCGGTAACAGATTTTCTGAAAGCCTCCCGGAATTGGCAGATCAAAGAATTATTAAGATTCTGAATAATGTATTTCATTCAGGAAAGCCTTATATCGCAAAAGAAGAAAGTATTCATATTCTTGATGAACAAGGTGAGATAAGTGAACATTTCCTGAATTATACCTGTAAACCACTGTTTGATGAAAATAGTAATGTTTATGGAATCTTTATTGAGGCTGTTAATGTAACCGAATTGGTAAATTCAAGGAATAAAATTCAAAATTCTCTGAAAGAAAAAGAAATTCTTTTACAGGAAGTTCATCACAGGGTAAAGAATAATTTGGCGGTAATTACAGGTTTGATGGATCTGCAAATGATGGATATGCAGGATGATAACCTGAATCCAAAATTAAAGGAAGTACAGAGCCGAATATTTTCAATTGCACAGATACATGAGGCAATCTATCAGCAGGAGGATGTAATGCGCGTTAAATTTGATGAGTACCTGGAGAATATGATTGTTTCGTGGAAGCAGGACAGTGACAGGGAGTCTGTTGAACTGAACCTTGAATCCGATAATGTGAATCTGAACCTGAACCAGGCTGTATCGTGTGGCTTGCTGACCAATGAACTAATGAACCTGGTGGATTTATCCTTTAGCGGGGAATCAAGTAAAGTAAATATCACCCTCAGAGAAGCATCGGGCCAGGTTGAAATTGGTGTGGAAAACAGAAAGTTTGGAATCTCCGACAGGCAGGAAATAGAACGGGCAGAAAAGTTCAACCTGAAGATCATTCAGGTATTATTAAACCAGCTCTCGGCATCATATCATTTTGAGAATGGTGACACGAAAAAACTGGTGATTCGATTCAAAAAAGCTGATGTTAAGGGCTCCAGCAGCTCATTTATCTAATTAATCATCTATTATACACGGAATGAAAAATGGGAAATGCTAATAATAACTATCCTGACAAAAATGTCCTGATCATGGAAGATGACCTGCTTTTAACTCTCAGCCTGGAGCTTATGTTGAAAAAAGCGGGAATTCAAAATATGGTGCGTGCTGAAACTGGTGAGGAAGCAATCGATAAAGTAAAATCAGAAAATATCGATTTGATAATCGCTGATATTTACCTTGGTGAAGGCATATCGGGTACAGAAGCCATTATGAAGATCCAACAGGAAAAAAAAATTCCTGTTATTTATATCACTGGAAATTCAGATCTTCAAAATCGGGATCTCGCGAAAAAAACCAATTATGTGGAGTACCTGGTAAAACCGATTTCAAATGAGGTATTTAAAAAAACGTTAGCTAAGGTCTGGGCTGACTCATAGTTATCAATCATATCTGAAAATCGTAAAATACCAGAAGTGGAACAAATGGTGAGAAAAGCGGTGGAATAGAATTAGATATTGCAGAACTTT
>SL_3KL_010_SEDDRAFT_10002355_pt1 | contig 17307 bp, 9 predicted proteins | sample SodLakKL_010_SED_2_FD_10381 | JGI IMG/M metagenome (IMG submission 10381) | reverse complement strand
TTTTTTTTGAGCAAAGGGCGTTTTTTTAATTAACCTGAAAACATATACCTTGTTTTCAAAAGGAGGTAACATTGGGCTTTCAATTTTATAAGGAATCATATGCCGGCGGTGTAAAGCCGATCACCTTGGGATCAGGTGACAAGGCCATAACCGTTGGGGGCGAAACAAGTTATCCTTTTTATCAGTTTGAAGGGGATATGCCCAACAAGCCGAGGGTGGCAATGGAAGTTTGGGACATGGAACCTGAAGACTGGCCGGAATCGGCAGTGGCACCTTTCAAGGATGTCATTTCAGATCCGGCCGCATGGGCAAAAAAGTGTGTTGAAGATTACGGTGCGGACATGATCGTGCTTCAGTTAAAAAGCATTGATCCCAATGGTAAAAATGCTTCCAAGGAGGAAGCTGCCGAAGTGATCAAAAAAGTTCAGGCCGCAGTGGATGTCCCCCTTGCAGTTTGGGGATGTGCCAATACGAAAAAAGATGAAGAGGTTCTGAAGTATGTGGCAGAAGCTTGCCAGGACAAGCAATTGATTCTGGGGCCCGTTGAAGATAAAAACCATAAAGGAATCGGTGCTGCCGCCATGGGATACGGACATTATCTTATTTCCTCTTCTCCCATCGATGTCAACCTGGCCAAGCAGGTCAATATTCTTCTGGAGAATCTGGGGATGAAGTTGGACCGGGTGATTATCGATCCCACAACCGGCGGCCTCGGTTACGGTATGGAATATTCCTTTTCGGTTATGGAACGTCTCAGAATGGCTGGTTTGACCCAGGGCGATGACAAACTTCAGCTTCCGTTGATCAACAATCTCGGAAATGAAGTCTGGAAAAGCAAAGAAGCCAAACAAAGCCTTGAAGATGCCCCGACACTGGGAGACCCGGAAAAGCGCGGCATTTTAATGGAAGCTGTCGGTGCGGTCACCTATTTGATGGCAGGTTCCAACCTGTTGATCATGCGGCATCCCGAGTCAGTCCGTTTGGTGAAATCTTTCATTGATCTTCTGGCGGATGGTGGTTCGGCCAAAGATGTTGCTCCTGCCAAAAAATTACTGCCTGAATCTGACATCGATTATGCAGCTCTGGCTCCTGAGCCGGATTTAACGATTACTGAAGAAAAGAAAGCTGCGGCACCGGCCAAAAAAGAGGCTCCAAAAGCCGCTGCACCTGAAGCGGCAAAACCTGCAGCACCGGCCCCCAAGGCTGAAGCAAAACCTGCACCCGCTGCCGCTGCACCAGCTAAAGAAGAAAAGGCAGAAGTTGTCGATTTAGAAGCAAAGAAAAAGGCAGAGGAAGAAGCCAAGGCCAAAGCCGAGGTCGAAGCAAAAGCCAAGGCCGAAGCTGAAGCCAAGGCCAAGGCTGATGCCGAAGCAAAAGCCAAAGCGGATGCCGAAGCAAAGAAAAAAGCTGAAGAAGAAGCAAAGGCCAAAGCCACTGCAGATGCTGCAGCCAAACGGGAAGCCGATGAAGAAGCGATCCGTGCAAAACGCGCCAAAGAGAGGGAAACCCGTGCAGCCGGCGCAGGCGCAGAAGTAAAAACCACCGTCACAAAAACTCCGGCTGCCGAACAGATCCCGACCATTGATAAAATGCTCAAAATGTTGGATCGGGTTCATAAACGTTAAAAAGCTTTCTTAATTAATATAATAACATTTTCGAAAATATATTTTTACGAAACAAATATGAGGAGGAACCTCTAAATGGCAGAAGAAAAAAAAGCCAAGATCGCAAAGGCTGCGACTGAAGGAAAGAAAGCCAAATTAGCCGATCCTGTCGCCGCTTCTATTGATATCGCTACGCAAGAAATGATTATCCGTGCTCAGAAATTGGGCATTGAAACCGTATTTGACAGGGCGGAATCCATGAAACCCTGTAATATCGGCAATCAGGGAACCTGCTGTAAACAATGTGCCATGGGCCCCTGCCGTCTGCCCATGCCCAAATCCGGGATCGAGGGTGAAGACACCCGCAAAGGCCTCTGCGGTGCCACCGCCAATACCATCGCCGCACGTAACTTTGCACGCATGGTGGCTGCCGGTTCAGCTGCTCATTCCGACCATGGCCGTACTGTGGCGGAAGTATTTCTGGCCGCTGCCAGGAAAGAAACCGAAGCTTACAAGATCAAAGATATTGAAAAACTTCTGGCCGTCGCTCCCCATCTTGGCGTAGATGTCACAGTGGAAAAAGATGGTGAAGTGCTTGACCGTAATGTTGATGAAATTGCACTGGAAGTTGCTGAAAAGGCCCTTAATGAATGGGGAAAACCGGAAGGCGAGCTTCTGTATTTAAAAAGAGCCCCTGCACCCCTTTATGAAAAGTGGAAGAAAAACGGTGTACTTCCGAGAAACATCGATCGTGAAGTCGTCGACATTATGCACCGGACCCACATGGGTGTGGACCAGGATTACAAAAATATTGTCAAACAGTGTACCCGTGCAGCTTTGGCTGATGGATGGGGCGGCTCTATGCTGGCCACGGACCTTCAGGATATTCTTTTTGGAATGCCCTTCCCGTTGCAGTCAGAAGCCAATCTGGGCGTTTTGAAACACGATCATGTCAATATCGTCATTCATGGCCATGAGCCTGTATTGTCGGAAATGATCGTTGCTACTTCACAAAAGCCTGAAATTATTGAATACGCCAAATCCAAGGGCGCTAAAGGAATTCAGTTGTCCGGTATTTGCTGTACAGCCAATGAAATTCTTCAACGCCATGGCGTGCCCTTGTGCGGAACATTTCTGCAGCAGGAACTTGCCATCATTACCGGTGCTGTCGAAGCAATGGTTGTAGATGTCCAATGTATCTTCCAGAACCTGGCCAACGTGGCCAAATGTTTCCATACCAAGGTCATCACCACCCATCCTATTTCCAGGATAGAACAAACCAATGTTGAGCACATTGAATTTGATGAACACCACGCCATCGAGGATGCCGAACGGATCCTCAAGATTGCCATCGACAATTTCCAGAACCGGGGTTCCGATGTCATGATTCCCCCCCAAAAGAACGTACAGATCGCCGGTTTCGGTGTCGAGTCCGTACAGTATCATCTGGGTGGAACTTTTCGGGGCACCTACTATACCCTGAATGACAACATCATTAACGGCCGTATTCGCGGAGTTGCCGGCGTAGTCGGATGCAACAACGCCAGAACCCGTCATAATGAAGGTCACATTCAGATTGTCAAGGAACTGATCAAAAATGATGTCATCGTGTTGACCACGGGCTGCAACGGTATCGCATGTGCCATGGAAGGCATGCTGACACCGGATACTGCAGGAGTATTTTGTGGACCGGGTCTTGCCGAAGTCTGTGAAACCGTGGGTATTCCCCCGGTTCTCCACCTGGGATCCTGTGTGGATAACAGTCGTATTCTGTTAGCGGCAACCGAAGTTGTCAAGGCTGGCGGACTCGGAAAAGACCTCTGTGATCTTCCCGCAGCAGGAAGCGCTCCCGAATGGATGAGTGAAAAGGCCATCAGCATCGGCCAATATTTCGTATCATCCGGTGTCTACACGGTTTTCGGTACCGTATTTCCAACATCCGGAGCACCGGTATTCCAGAAATACCTTTTTGAAGACCTGGAAAAGGTTTACGGCGGAAGATGGGATTTTGAACCCGACCCCATTAAGCATGCACGTAAGATGATCGCGCACATTGATGCCAAACGTAAAGCACTCGGCATAGACAAAGCCAGAGAGAGGGTTCTTATGGATATGGCTGATCGTCAGAAGCTTGAAGCCTAATTGTTCTGATATTAATGAGTAATGAAAATTTTTACCCAATAAATCCTCAACGAAGGAGGAAGTTATGTCAAGATTAGTTGCTTTTGCCGCCATCCAGGGTGGCTACAATATCGTTTCCAAGGTGGAAGGAAAATACCAGAAAGCTTTGGAAACCTATAATGCCGATACCAAAGTCGGGTTTCCCAACACAGCTTATTTTCTGCCTGTTATCTATTCGCTTCTTGGGCTTAAAGTGGAAACCCTTGAGGATATTAAAAAACCTCTCGAATTCGCCCGCAAGCTGCTCCCGCCCCATGTGAAGGGCAAACACCACCTGCCTTACCTTGGACCCCTTCTGGATGCCGGTATGGCCGCACTGTTTGCTTTTGAGATCGAAGAAGCCCTTCGTTACCTCAATGATCCTGATTTTTACTTGCACAGTGAAGATGTCGATTTGGATGCCGGAAAAATCTGGCTGGGTGCTGCCGATGACACCGTTTTCCGAAAAAGAGGTGTGGAGTTCGTGGATGGTTCAGCTCCTGGTTTTGCTGCTATCGTGGGTGCAGCACCCAATCCGGAAATTGCCAAGGAAATCGTGGAAGAATATCAGAGGCGGTCTCTTTACATTTTCTGCGCAGCCAACCAAAACGGCACCACCGTAATAGAACAGCTTATTGAAGCGGGTGTTCAGGTTGGATGGAACACACGTATTGTTCCCTTTGGTCCTGATATTTCATCGGCAATTTTTGCTCTTGGTTTTGCCAACCGCGCCGCCATGGCTTTCGGTGGTATTAAACCGGGTGATTACAAGAGCATGCTGACCTACAACAAGGATAGGGTTTTTGCATTTGTTAACGCCTTGGGTGATGTAAACGCCGAATGGGCCGCAGCTGCTGCCGGATGTGTCAACTGGGGATTCCCGACACTGGCCGACACTGATATTCCGGAAATTCTGCCTACCGGTATCTGCACCTATGAACACGTTGTCGCCAATGTACCCCATGAAGAGATGGTGCAAAGATCGGTTGAGGTTCGGGGTCTTAAAACTCAGGTTTCAACAATTGAGATTCCATGTTCTTTTGGACCGGCTTACGAAGGTGAGCGTGTTCGGGGAGCCGATCTTTATTTCCAGATGGGCGGTGGAAAAACCCAGAACACCGAGCTTGCCAAAATGGCTGACATGAATGATATCGAGGATGGCAAAATCGAAGTGGTTGGCCCTGATGTCAAAGACATCAAAGAGGGTGATGTGCTTCCTCTGGCTATCTATGTTCAGATTGCCGGCCGGGAATTTCAGCCTGATTTTGAGCCGATTCTCGAACGTCAGATTCACCACCTGGTCAACTATATCCAGGGTATTATGCATATGGGTCAGCGCGATATCGCCTGGATCCGTGTCAGCAAAGCCGCAGTTGAAAAAGGTTTCACCCTGAGAGACATTGGTGTGGTACTTCATGCCAAATTCCACCAGGATTTTAATGCAATTCTGGATAAAGTTCAGGTTACTATTTACACCAACAAGGAAGATGTTGACAAAATAACCGAGCGTGCACGCGCTGAATACAAGATGAGAGACGAGCGTGTGGAAAAGATGACCGACGAAGATGTGGAGACATATTACTCCTGCACACTTTGCCAGTCCTTTGCCCCCAGCCATGTATGCACCGTCAGCCCTGAAAGAACCGGACTTTGCGGCGCCTACAACTGGATGGACTGCAAGGCTTCTTTCGAAATCAATCCCACCGGTCCCAACCAGCCTATCGAAAAAGGCGAGTGTCTCGATCCGGTTCTGGGTCAGTGGAAAGGTGTCAATGATTTTATTTATAAGGCCTCTCGCGGAACGGTTTCCCACTATAACTTCTACTCCATGTGTAAAGATCCCATGACCACCTGCGGGTGCTGCGAATGTATTGCTGCTCTCCTTCCCCAGTGCAACGGCATAATGACCGTCGGCCGTGACTACAAAGGAGAAACCCCATGCGGCATGAAATTCACCACATTGGCCGGTGTTATGGGCGGTGGCGCTTCTTCACCCGGATTCGTTGGCCATTCCAAGTTCAACATTACCCAGCGTAAATTCGTCAAGGGTGATGGCGGACTCCTTCGCTTGGTATGGATGCCCAAAGCCCTTAAAGAAGAGCTCAGGGAAAAATTGACCAAACGCGCCGAAGAGGAAGGTGTCCCAGGTCTGGTGGATATGATTGCCGATGAAACCATAGGAATCACCGAGGAAGAAATTATGCCTTTCCTCAAGGAAAAAGGTCATCCGGCACTGAATATGGAATCTATCATCAGCTAGGGCTTTTTAATTGGAATCGATATGGCAAAGATCGAATCATTTTTGCCATATCGACCAATATGTGTTTAAAAACACAGAAATTATCTTAATTGTCTCAAAATTGATGGTTTATCTATAAGTTAGTTTAAATGATAATCTGTCGGTCATAATAAATAAGGAGAACAATATGGCATTAACCGGTATTCAAATATTTAAACTCCTGCCGAAAACCAATTGCAAGGAATGTGGGGTCCCCACCTGTCTTGCATTTGCCATGAATTTGGCATCAGGTAAGGCCGAACTGGACGCCTGCCCTTACGTTTCGGATGAGGCCAGGGAGCAGCTTGCTGAGGCTTCTGCCCCTCCCATTCGTCCGGTTACTATCGGCAAAGGGGTTCGCGCATTTACCGTCGGTGGAGAAACCGTACTTTTCCGCCACGAGAAAACGTTTTTCAATCCTACGGCCATCGGTATTCTGTGTCCCTCAGATACCTCCGATGCCGATGTTGCAGCAAAACTGAAAGCCTTGAACGCTCTTCAGTATGAACGTGTCGGTTTCAACTTAAGACCAAGTGTGGTAGCGTTGAAAGATGTCAATGGTGATAAGGATGCCTTTGCTGCAAAAGCCAAAACCATTGCTGAGACATCTGAATTCAATCTGATTTTAATGACAGACAATGTCGATGTCATGAAAGCCGGTGTTGAGGCCTGCGGTTTTAAACGCCCTTTGCTTTATGCCGCGACAGAAGCCAATGTCGATGACATGGGTGCTTTGGCAAAAGAAGCTGATCTTCCGCTTGCTGTAAAAGCCGATTCGGTGGAGGCATTGGTACCTTTGACAGAAAAACTAACCGGTATGGGACTAAAAGATCTGGTGCTGGATCCGGGCTCAAGGGAAATCAAGCAGGCCTTCGAAGACCAGGTGGCAATCCGGAGAGCAGCTCTTAAAGACGGCAACCGTGCTGTCGGCTTTCCCACAATCACCCTTCCCTGTGAAATGGCTTCAAATACCGATATGGAAGCCCTTATTGCAGGTATGTTTATTGCCAAGTATGCCGGAATTGTTATCCTTTCGGATCTTAACGGCGAGACTGTATTCCCGCTTCTGCTGGAGCGGCTCAACATTTATACCGACCCACAGCGTCCTATGACCGTTACCGAGGGTATTTATCCCATCGGCGACCCCACTGCGGAATCTCCCGTATTGATCACCACAAACTTTGCTCTCACTTATTTTATTGTCTCCGGTGAAGTCGAAGGAAGCCGGGTACCCAGTTGGCTGTTAATTAAGGATTCCGAAGGCCTTTCGGTCATGACCGCATGGGCTGCCGGAAAATTTGCAGGCGACGATGTGGGAATGTTTGTCAAAAAGTGCGGAATTGCCGATAAAGTACAGAAGAAAGAATTGATTATCCCAGGTTATGCCGCAGCAATTGCTGGTGATGTTGAAGAAGAACTGCCTGATTGGAAAATTATCGTAGGCCCAAGAGAAGCTGCCCATATCCCCCCGTTTATAAAGGACCGGGCATAATTTATGAAAAGGGCAGGATGGCTTTTCTTGTCAATCCTGCCTTTTTTTTTATATTTTCCATTTGATTTTTCGGGAAAAAATTGTTTTATAACCCGTGAAACAAATTTGCGCTCATGACAGGGGGGATAGAATTCCCCAGTAACGACAAGTTGCTGAAACCGGAAAAAAGGGAGGACCTATGAAACTGATTGGTGAAAGCTTAAATGTTATTTCAAAAAAAATCGGCACTGCGTTCAAAGAACGTGATCCAAAACCGATCCAGGAGGAAGCTCTTTTTCAGAGAAAACAGGGTATGGACTACATTGACATTAACCTTGGCCCGGCCAAAAAGGATGGCCACGAACTCATGCCCTGGGTTGTAAAGACTGTACAGGAAGTGGTAGATGACGTTCCCCTGGCTTTGGATACGTCCAATATCGATGCCATTGCTGCGGCACTCAAAGTAATAAAACCCGCACCTCAACCCCACTTGATCAATTCGATCATGTGCAGGCCGGAACGTTATGAAAAAATGATTCCCATTGCTGCCGATACGGGTGCTGACTTTATTGCGCTTCTTTGGGGTCCGGAAGGCCTTCCCCGAGATGAAAACGAACGTGCCGCCCTGGCTGTCGAACTGATCTATGCAGCCAACGAAGCCGGCATTCCCAATGAAAAAATCTGGGTGGACGGCCTTGTTACCCCCGTCAATATTCAACAGCAGCAATTGATCTGCCTCATGGATTTCATGCAGATGCTGCCGGATATTGCACCGGGAGCCAAAAGCACCTGTGGTTTATCGAATATTTCCAATGGACCACCCGAGCATCTTCGTCCAATTTTGGATCAGACCTACATGATCATGCTGGAAAGGGTCGGGATGTATTCATGTATTTCAAATCCTTTGGACGAAAAACTGACTGAAATTGCCAAGGGTAAACGGCCGGACATCGTTGAACTGGTCCTCAAAGCTCAGGATGGCCAAGCACCTCCCATGGATACCCTTTCCAAGGAGATGCAGGATTATGTGAAAACCGTGGATGTTATTCTTGGAAGAACACTTTATTCTGATTCATATCTTGAAATCTGATTAGCTGCTTCATTTTAAAAAATGAAGCCTTTTATCAGCAGCGGATTTTTTGTATCCTTACTTAAGTATAATAACATAAAAAAGCCTCTACCCTTCCGGGTGAGGCTTTTTTATATGAGTGTAACCTGTTTGTGTAAAAAAGACGTGTGCTCAATTGTAGGTGCGAATTCATTCGCACAATTTGAACCTCGTTTTCCATTATAGAGTCTATGACCGTTTCCAGAGGGAACAAGTTGCTGAGAGTACTCTATGGTATTTTCTTTAAATCCGTGATGGATTAAAAGTGCGAATGAATTCGCACCTACAGAAAAATTGGATTTCACACAAACAGGTTACACTCTTTTTATATAGTGCCTCAGACAGGAGAATAATACAATGCCCCGTATAGATGATTATCTTCAGGCTAAACAGATTGCCGTCGATTCCCTCAGGCAGACACAAATAGATGAACTTCGGCAACGCGCCGGTTTTGAGCCGGGCGACAGCAATTCAATCATGGTTCCTTTTTTAGATCGTAAATACAAAATTGAATCGCCTTCTTTCACATTTACAGATACTGAAAATGAGTCCAAGGAAGTCCCGATTCAGGAACAGGTATTGATTCTTCATTACCTGAAAGCACCGGCTTTTCCCCAACCAACAGGGCAATGGGTTTCCTACCGGGAAATACCCGGGGCCACTTTTTACTACAGTGCTTTTTTAGGTAGAGCTGTAAATCCTCTAAAAAAAGTGTTCGGCCAAAATATTCAGGGTTTTGAAAAAGCTGCCCAAAAACTGCAAGGCAAACGGATAAGCACCGGCGATTCATCCTTTGAATTTTACCTTTTTCCAAAAGTGCCCATCAGAATAACCATTTGGGAGGGAGATGAGGACTTCAGCGCTGAAGCCAATATTGTTTTCGATGAAACTGTGGGACAGATCCTGTCAGCCGAAGATATTGCATGGTTGGCCGGAATGCTTGTTTACCGTTTGATGGCTTTGTCACACTAGAAGTTTGGCATGAAACTCTCTTGTAAAAATTCAGCAATTTTGATAATTTCTAAGTAATTTCCCAAGCCTTTTAATATTTGAACGAGATATAAAATGACTTCGATTAATCCAGGTTCGACAGATATCCAAAACAGTATTACGAAAATTGATTCCACTGCTCTTGAAGCCAATATCCGAGATCACCAGGTCGAAGTTACCATTGATCCCAAATATGCCGTTTTGCAGGAGGTTATGGCCGGCTATTATGGGCTTTTATCCGGACTGAACATTTTTTTGGAAGAACTTTCGCATCCATACAGGAACTGGGGCTTTATTGTAAAAGAGGCTCGTCGTTATTCACTGGATTATTTTCACCTGCTCACCCGGCATCCTAAAGGGCCAGAGGCTGCAAAGACTTTCATAGAAATCTTTACCACCGCCATCGACCATGACCCGAAAAAAGATGTTCGATCTGATGCCATAGACAATTTTTTACTTTTTCTCGAAAAAATTATCAAAGATTCTCAGGGTGAACTCTTTCGCTTTATTCCTGTCATAAACGATGCCTTCAAAATTATGAATTGCTATCAGGATGAATATTTTTTTCTTTTCATCAAAAGTTACTATCAATTAAAACAGCTGGCCAAAAACATTCTCCAAATCGATGAAAAGATCAACCCGGCACCGGATTACCATTCAATTAATCAGGTGCTTTTGAAATATTATCAGCAAACCTATTCTTACTGGCTCTATGAAGATGATCCTCAGGCATGGTTCAGCGAGGAATTGGATTACAAGGGTGGTCCGGAACTTTTAGATAAGTTTTTTGAAGATATTTCCCATAAAAAACTGAGACTTTTAAAAACAAAAGCAGAAAACATTTCCCGAATTGTTCCGTTCGGTACCCGAAATGTTCTGGTGAAACTTCTGGTACTGCCTGGATATAAAGAGTTTGTTGATACCTATCGGGATATACCCAGGAAATTACTTTTGGCGGGCGCCGGCAACGGGGATGATAAACAATGGAAACTTCTGTTTTTGTTTCATATCATGAATACTGCAGGGCTTTCTATGATCCATGAGGAGGCCTTAAAAGACATTAACAGAACCTTAAGCTGGCTTATCATCAATGAAAAGCACTGGAACCTTAGAAAACTCATAAAAAAAACGTTCTCAATCTTAAAAAACCGCACCAGCAAGTATCCCGAAACTGCGCTTAACTGTGTCCTAAATATGGGCAAAGGGGTTTCTAAAACCAATGACCATGACCTGGTCCATTTCTTCATTGATGAAGTTATCGACATGGGTTTTCAAGCTCCCATGATTGGTGGTGTGGGAGATGACTGGCAAATCAGGGCAAACCACGCCCACATTCAAAATATCAGAACATGGATGGCGCTTATCGAAATCAACCCCAAATATTCCAAAAGGCTTATTTCTGCGTTGATTATCCACCTATCTCTCAGCGGTGTTTTAATAAAAGACACAGATTTATTTCCAAGGGATATCACCAAGTTTCTGAACAGTGATATTGGACCGGTGTATAATCTGTGCAAGCAATTGGCCCGATTGTTCCCAACCTATTTCAACGATATCGGAGCCGAGGGTAAACTTCGTGATATTTCCACCCATATCGACGAACTGATGCATCGCAAAGATATCCTTTTGCACTTTATTCGAAAACAAAGTCACGTGGAAAGCAGCAACCGGATTATTCCCCTGATGGAAGCCACTTTCAGGTTCTGGGAAACCCGGGAAAAAGATTCGCTTAAAGCCTATGTTCCTCAAAGCATTTATCGCCAATTGGACCTGAATACTCCTTTTTTGGAAGGTCTTCAAAAAATCTTCAGGCATTTGAAAGGCACCGGCATATCCATCCCCAATGATTTCATCAGTAAAGAGGAACAATATCTACATGAATTGTGCCGTCAAACACCAGAGGTCTCGGATATTGATCGGGAAAGGGCACAATTGGCCATCACTCTCTACAGACTTCTCCATCAAAAATACCATACCAGTTTTACGCAACTTGATGCTTATATTGCACAACTCAAGACCGAGTCTTTTCCTGAACTGGAACAACTGAAAAAGGCGCTGGCCGAAAATAAACTTCAAAATAAACTCGAGCAGCTGCTCCAATATCTGGCTTTGCTTAAAAAAATCATCCTTTCTCCCACTTTCTATGAAAGCCGTGAAGATATCTATAAAAAACGGCACTTTACCGTAGATATTCCCTCCATGTACGGCAGCTATCATGAAATGAAATTTGATGCAATGGGCCTTACCTTTCGTCTGGAATCCCTGGTAAATGTCCTGTTCGAGGAACTGATAGAAAACATTGACTTAAGCCTGATTACCAAAGCCACCTTTTATGAAATATATGACCGGCTCAAGCTTTTTGCCATAGCCCTTGACATCGACGGCATTTTATCTGTTGAATTTAATCGTCAAATCGATTTTTTGGGCAGCTCACTGGAAGTTAGAGGCTTTACCCTGACACAATATCTGGATATTTTCAAAGGCCTCATGCGCGCGGTTCAAAACATTATCAACGACAATTTCACCAGCGTTCATGATCGCAATTTTAATCGAATTTTCTGCCAGATACCTTCCAGCCAAATTCTTCCAAAGTTTATTCCCAAAAACGGTCCTGAAGACAGGGAAAATTTGAAGCACCGCAGTCTGGAAATTTTTTTCAGAGAGCGTATTTCTTTATCATTAGGGCTTCAGCAACTTGATGTATTTTTAACACAGATTTTAAACACCCTTTTTAAACAATCCAACAAGCTGGACCGGGAAAAACTTCAACTATTGTTGCTCTATGATCCCCAAAATGCTATTGCCAGAATCAGCGATAAAAGAAGCTATGCTTCGGGAATGATACATCTGGGCAATAAGGGATTAAACATGGTTCACCTAAAACTGATGGGTTTTCCCATTCCACCCGGTTTTATCATAACCACAGAGATATTCAGGATACAAAAAGTACTAGACAATTATCTTCCGGCTGAAAGAAATTTCCGGGAAAAGGTTATCCATGAAATTTCAGCAATTGAAAAGGAAACAGGCAGACGTTTCGGTTATCCCCAAAACGCGCTTCTTTTTTCGGTCCGCAGTGGTTCTTCCATTTCGCAGCCGGGGATGATGGACACTTTTTTGAATGTGGGAAACAACGAGGAAATAACCAGTGGATTGGCAGAAGCTACAGGTAAGGAATGGTTTGCCTGGGATAACTACCGACGATTTCTTCAGTGTTACGGGATGGCTTTTGGATTAAAACGAAATGATTTCGATGCAATCATCAACAAGCATAAGCAAAAATTAGATATTCCTTTAAAGCGGTATTTTTCCGGCAGCCAGATGAGGCAGGTGGCTTTGGCCTATAAACAAAAAGTTTTATCCGAAGGCATTGAAATTATAGAAGATCCCCTGGCCCAGCTACTGCTGACAATTAAAAAGGTGTTTGAATCCTGGGAGTCCCCAAAAGCCAAAACATACCGTAAAATTATGGGAATTTCCGACGACTGGGGTACTGCAGTAACGGTTCAGGCTATGGTCTATGGCAACTATGCGAGAGACGCAGGTACAGGTGTTTTTTTTACTCACAATCCAAAATGGTCAGGGGACATCCTGAGCATGTACGGAGATTTCACATTGGGAAACCAGGGAGAAGATGTTGTTTCAGGACTTGTTAAAACACTTCCCATTACTATCAAACAGCAGGACGATGAAATGAGAGACACGGATATTACCTTGGAAACTCATTTTCCTGAAATCTATAATGCTTTGGAAAAATGGGCAAAGATGCTGATATACAAAAAAGGCTGGAGTCCTCAGGAAATGGAATTTACCTTTGAGGGCCCCACTGCAGATAAGCTTTTTATTCTTCAAACAAGAGATATGGCCATTCGAGGGCGAAAAGAATTTTTAAAATTCGATCTGGAGCAATATTCGGGGAACTCAATTCTTCTGGGACACGGTATCGGTGTAGCCGGAGGTGCCATGAGTGGTCGGGTGGTATTCAGCCTGGATGAAATCGATTCCTGGCGAATCAAGGAGCCCGATACCAAGCTTATTTTGTTGCGTGGAGATACCGTCCCCGATGATATAAGTGAGATTCATGCCGCTGACGGGCTTCTGACTGCAAGAGGTGGCCTGACATCCCATGCGGCCGTCGTTGCCCACCGGCTTGGAAAAGTCTGTGTCGTTGGATGCGAAAACCTTGTCTGCAACGAAAAAGACCGTGAAATTTATTTTAATCAACTGCGGTTTCGTACCGGCGATTTCATAAGCATCGACGGACAGGAAGGCTCTGTATACCAGGGGCTTTTAAAGGTTAAGAAAACAACATGAGCATGGCCGGATAATACGGAGAACACCATGGAAATAGAACGTCAAAATCAGGGCAAATTTGCACTCGGAATCAATGGTTTCGGTCGAATCGGCAAACTTACGGTTTGGCATCATGTCGGCCGAAAATATTTCAGGGAGCTTGTGGTCAACATTGGGCGTATGGTTGGTACATCTTTGGAGGACATCGCACACTATCTGGAAAGAGACTCCACTTATGGCGCATTAGGGGCGTATCTTCACGGGTACAGGTCAAAAAACATCATTGAAAATATCAATGATAACGATGGCACCATGGTTGTCAACGGTCTGAAGGTTACATTTTTGAGAGAACAACGGAACCCTTTCAAAATCGGCTGGGATGCACACGATGTTAGGATGGTGGTAGATACTACAGGGCAATTTCTTGATCCGACACTCGATCCGGATCACCCCAAAGGATCAGTCCGGGGTCATCTGGAATGCGGAGCTGAAAAAGTCATTGTTTCAGCCCCGTTTAAAATCAAAGATAAAGGAAAAGATCTCCGGGGCACAGGTACCGATGACATCACCACCACCGTCATGGGAATTAATGACAATCATTATGATCCACGAAAACATTGTCTCATTTCCAATGCATCATGCACCACCACATGTCTTGCACATATGATAAAACCGCTTCTTGATTATTTTGGATCCCAAAAAATTCTTTCAGCATCCATGGCAACCGTTCATGCATCAACAGGATCACAGCAGGTGCTGGATCGTCTCCCCGGCGCAGGAAAAACCGACTTAAGAAAAAATCGCAGTATCCTGAACAACATTATTCTCACCTCAACAGGGGCAGCCAAAGCATTGTCTTTGGTGATTCCCGAAATGAAACGCATCGGTTTTATTGCCGAATCAGTCAGAGTGCCTGTAAACACAGGGTCTCTCATTATTTTGGTCATGAACTTCCAGGAAGGACCTGCCGGTGAGCCTATCCGAAAAGATCTCATCAATGATATCTATCGTGAAGCCGCCAAAAAAGATCCCAATGGATACCTTCATTATACAGACCAGCAAAATGTCTCATGCGATATAATCGGCACCCCAAGAGCTGCAGCCATCATTGAAGGACATGAAACCCACACCAGAACAGCTGAAGTAGCTATTGACCTGAGCAAAGTTCCGGATTTAGAAAGCGATCTTATCAACCGCCTCAAAGATCAGATTATTCGAATCCCCGTTACTCAGGGCGTTATGTACGGCTGGTACGATAATGAACTGGGAAGCTATACTGAAATGCTGGGAGACCGGACAGTGACTATCGCTGAACATTTGTAGGAGGACAATTAAAAAGACCGGAAGCTCCCGGAACGCTGAAGATCGGTACCACCTTATTATCCGTCAAGGGTCCGAGATATAAAACCTGATCAAAAAATTCGGGATCAGGTCCTGAATAGACTCCCAAACAGGTATTGGTCATTTCGTAACACCTGTAAATATACTCAACAACATCATGTGTGGGCATTTGAGCTGGAGCCAGATACTGGGGAAAATCATTTTCAAGACCATTGAAAATACAATCGGCTGTCGTTTTTTGCAAATTGCGAATTTTCTCTATTGCCAGGTCCGTGCGAATTCTGGGTTTGCTTTCAAGGATCAACCCGGATTGATCCTTATTGATGTTTATTCCTGTTTGTTTCAAAGCATCGAGCATTTGTTCCACCGAAGCCGAAGGCATGGCCGACTTTAACAGAGCAAAGGCACCGGCCACCTGAGGAGCAGCCATGGATGTTCCAGAGAGACGAATAAAAGGTGAAAACAAGTTAAAGCTTGCCGAGAAAATGTCAGTGCCAGGGGCAAGCAGATCAACCATATGATTATGGTTGGAATAATGGGCAATGAAATCATCCTTGGTGGTGGCTCCCACAGCCACGGCATTGCGAATGCACGCAGGTGCAGACAACCCGCGGGTGGGATCTCCCACCCGGATTCGGTACCAGGGTAAACCAGCTCTTTCATTTCCGGTGGAAACTACAACCGGAATATCATTACTGTATAAATTATCGATAATGGCCGCCAGCAGTGGGTATTTTTCATCGCAATAATTCCGGTAATAGCTGTTATTTCCGATGCTAAGATTGACTGCCGCCACCCTGCTGAGACCCCACTGGTTTATCAGCAAAGTCAGTTCAAGTGCAGCAACCGTTTCACTGATCCATCCTGCGTTTCGCTCATCAATTATTCGCATGGCGATCAATTCGGCATCCGGTGCAGTCCCGGAAAAATAATGTCCTCCATATTCAATATCAGCACTGCCGACCGCTATGCCCGCCACATGGGTTCCATGGCCGTTATAATCCCTGGCAGCTCCCGGCCCCAACTGCAAATCACTCCCATTGGGACATCCCAAATCGTAAAGAATACATATTTCCAGATCCGCATTGACCTTGCCCTTCAAAAAGATATGGTTCTTGTTGACACCCGTATCCAAAACAGCAACTGACCATCCTTTTCCGGTAAAACCCTTTTCCTGGACCGTTTTTACACCGGTAATGCCTGCAGCTTCATTCATTTTCGCTTCCAGCCGGCTGTCAAGCCTGACCGACCTTACCCCTTGCACGGCTGCCAAAGCCTTCAGATCATTCGAAAAAATATCCATAGCCAGAAAGGGTACCGTATAATATCTGATGACATTTTGGGCTTCAATTTTCTTGAGCAGTTTCAGCAGAGAATCCTGAGATGAAAAAATCCTGTGGCGCTGCAAAAGCAACCCTTCGGGGAGCAGCTGACCTTCAGGAACAAAATCCTGGTCCAGTTCCACAATCACCCTGATGCGCTCATCATCGGAAAAATCAGGTACTTTGAGATATTCCGAAGCCTGCTGCGAATAGGCATTCAGATCAAAAGAAAAAAAGAACAGACCAATAAAATAAACCGTTAATATTATCTTTAAAGCTAAAGAAACCATATATTGCCTTTAACACATCCCCAAAAACTTTGAAAATTTTACATAACTTCATACTCCTGAATGCAATTTTTATTCCTAAGCAAAATACTTTAAGAAAAAGTGATTATAACAGATTTGGGGATGACTTGTTGAAGGAGTGCAAAAGCTGTGCTTTTGCATTTTTTCCCGTGGCCATGCTTTGCGAGGAAACTCATGGGAACTAGGGTATAAAAATTATTCTCTGTTTACATGAGTTGAATGACGTTTGAGGGAGCTTAATATGTATAGCACAATGCAACACTCGGGGAATTTGGAACGGGGGCGGGTTTGGAACCCGCCCCTACAGGTTTCCACTGTTGATATTCTATAGCTTATCAGAAAATGATTTTGGCAAGGATAGAGGGAGGAGATTATACTTTTTCGTATATCTCCGACCGATAACGCCGCCAAAAACATTTTCTGGAAAGCTAT
>SL_3KL_010_SEDDRAFT_10002353_pt1 | contig 17312 bp, 18 predicted proteins | sample SodLakKL_010_SED_2_FD_10381 | JGI IMG/M metagenome (IMG submission 10381) | reverse complement strand
GCCTCTTCTTTGTTGCACAAGATCAAACCCGGCTTTTATTATCTTGGGTTTCCTGAAACGGCTACCAAAGTTCAGAACCTTCAGCAATCCTTGAAAAACATGGTCAGCTTTAAAGAAATAGACCCCTTGTTTGCTTCCCTTGAGAAAGACATTAAAACCATCATTACTGTGGTGAAAAATGTTCTGGAAGAGATTGATGCCCGCGGAGACGAATAAACCAGACAAGCTGCTGTTATTTTTTCCTGTTTTATTCCATTTAACCTTTTTCGGGATAATATGCTAATTTTGACGGGTAGTTTGGAATATGCCTTTTATGACAGATGAACACTATATGCAACGCTGCATTGATCTGGCCAGGAAAGGTCAGGGATATGTTGCCCCCAACCCCCTTGTGGGTTGTGTGATTGTGCACGATAAAAAGATTATCGGAGAAGGCTTTCACCGGCAATTTGGAGGCCCTCATGCAGAGGTAAACGCCATTGATTCGGTAAAAAACCCCAACCTGCTGCCCCATTCCACCCTTTACGTTAACCTGGAGCCTTGTTGTCATTTCGGAAAAACGCCTCCCTGCACCGACCTGATCGTTCAAAAAAAGATCAAAAAGGTAGTGGTTGGATGCGTTGATCCTTTTGATTCCGTTGCCGGTAAAGGGATCTTTCGCCTTCGGGATCACGGTTGTGAAGTAGAAACCGGGATCATGAAAGAAGAATGCCTGCGATTAAATAAGCGCTTTTTTGTTTATCACGAAAAAAAGAGGCCTTTTGTAATTTTAAAGTGGGCACAAACCGCAGATGGATTCATTGATTCTCTTCGGGCTCCGGAATCAGCGATCCGGCCTACCTGGATCACCACAGAAAAGCTTCGCATGCTGGTGCATAAATGGCGTTCGGAGGAAGCCTCCATTATGGTGGGCACGGAAACTGTCCGCAAAGACAATCCCGGATTAAACGTGCGCGATTGGTCAGGAAAGCAGCCAATCAGGGTGATCATTGATAAGGACCTGACCCTCCCCCCTGCCGTAAAAGTATTGGATGGCTCTCAAAATACGCTGGTCTTTAACAGGCAAAAAGATGAAAAAAAGAAAAACACCTCCTTTATTAAAATACCATTTGATGAAATGACCCTGAGGCGTATCCTTAACCATTTGCATCAAGAAGGCATACAGTCCCTTTTTGTTGAAGGTGGTCAAAACCTCCTTCAGGGGTTTATTGATCAGGATATATGGGATGAGGCAAGGGTTTTTGGAGGGCCAAAATTTTTTGGTGATGGCACCCGTGCCCCTTTAATCAAACCTTCCAACCTTTCGCAGATCATCATAGGAAAAGAAACCTTTTACTGGTTCAGGAATTATTTGAATTACTAGCAGTTAGTGTTGATTTTACATGACTCACGCAGACACCTACAAAACCATTGCTGCTCCTTCAAAGGGGTTATACAAGGACAAGGGAAGCAAATTCATCTCCCTTGCCTACCCTGTAAACGAAGAGGAGCAGATCAAGGAAATTCTGAGCGATGTTAAAAAGGAGTTTTACGATGCAAGGCATCATTGTTATGCCTGGGTGCTTGGTGCCGATAAAGGGCATTACCGGCAAAATGATGACGGTGAGCCTTCGGGTACGGCCGGAAAGCCTATTTACGGGCAGATTTTGTCGGATGACCTTACCAATATCCTGATTGTGGTGGTGCGGTATTTTGGAGGGACCAAATTAGGGGTCAGAGGCTTAATTAACGCCTATAAAGGAGCAAGCAGGGATGCATTGGATAACACAAAAGTTATTACCAAAACCATTCGCGACCACTACCAGCTTACTTTTGAATACCTTTCAATGAACGAGGTGATGAAGGTACTGAAAGATTATGACCTTCCGCAGCTTGAACACGATTTTGACCTTTCCTGTAAACTCACTTTCTCTGTGAGAAAAAAGATTAAAAATGCCGTGATTCGGGATCTGGAAAAAATCCCGGGAGTAGCAATTCGTTATCTGGAAACCAAATAACCTTTTCCATTATTAATGCCTTTATTTTCAATAAATTTATCCGTACTATCTGATTATAAACAAATTGGGGGTGTGTTTTAAATTTCTGATTATCAAAACCATACAATGCCTATCATGGTTCTTAAATGAATTAGTTTTAAATTAGGTTAACCGATCTTTTTTGTTTGCTTTTTATACCAAATAGTTTTAATATTGCGATGCAATCCCGAGTTAATTATATAACCCATGAGAATAAACCGCAACCTTTGCCTTTCTTTTATATTTATTCTTTTTGCTGGTTTTTGGAGCTGTACCCCTGCTTTAGATCATCGGGTTGTTGAGGGGGAGGTGATTCGGCTGGACAGTATTAATGCGCCTGTTAAAGATTCTGCTGTAGATGCTGCCATTGCCCCATACCGTGAGCAGTTGGAGGCGGAAATGACCGAAGTTTTGGCTTACTCCGAACAAGCCATGCAAAAAGATTCTCCTGAAGGCCTGCTGAATAATTTTGTAGCCGATCTGGTACTGGATAAGGCCCGGGAGTTATATTCCCCTGAGGACGGAAAACCCATTGATTTTTGCCTTCTCAATTATGGTGGTTTGCGCACCTCTATACCCGAAGGCCCTGTGACCCGGGGACGAATATTTGAATTAATGCCATTTGAAAATGAGATTGTTGTTATAACCCTTAGTCCAGAAAGGACCAGGGAATTGTTTCAATACCTTGCCGAAAGCCAAGTCGGCATGCCCGTTTCAGGGATTAGGCTTGGTATCAAAGACAATGAACCGGAAATTATTCAGATCCAGGGAGAACCATTTGACCCGGATCGTTCATATAAAGTGGTTACCTCCGATTATCTGGCCGGCGGAGGCGACCGCATGGATTTCTTTCTTCAGCCGCAAAAATCAGAGTTGATTGGATTAAGAATCAGGGATGCCATTATACAGCACCTGGAAAAACAACATGAGAGAGGAAAAAAAATTACTTCTCAACTCGATGGGCGGATTTATTATAAGGACTAAAAGTCCTTTTTACTCATACTTTCTTGTTGTATGGGTGTGTCATTTTTTAAGGTGTTCTGTCGGGGGGAGCCTTAAGGGATGAATTCGCTGTTAATAGCAGTTTTTTTCTGAACCAACCTTAATGAAAAATCATTAGGGCAAGGGTTATCTGCTTTTTATAAATAAAAGCAAGGAATATTCAATTAAGTGGTATTTTTTTATCCTGACTTTTTATTAAAAAAAAGAAACCAAAATTTAAAGACGATTTTTTATTAATCCAATGATCCATCGATGAAATTTACCAGCAGAAGAGAGTTTTTGAAAATTCTGGGAATTGCCGGGGCCGGAACACTCACGGGGCTTTCCACCTTTGCATTTCAAAACGGCGGAATACGGCAACTCACCATTTTACATACCAACGATGTACACAGCCGCCTGGATCCTTACCCGGATAATGATCCCAATTATCCGGGAATGGGTGGTTTTGCCCGAAGAGCGACTGTGATCCGAAAGCACCGTACTGTTGATCCCGAATTGCTGTTGGTGGATGCAGGAGACATTTTGCAGGGAACCCCATACTTTAATATGTTTGGCGGCAAACCCGAATTCAAACTGATGAGTAAAATGAAATATGATGCTTCTGCTTTTGGGAATCATGAATTTGACAATGGCCTGGAAGGCTTTTTGGAAATTTTGCCCTATGCAGAATTCCCGTTTCTGGTGGCCAATTATGATTTTTCTCAAACCATTTTAAAGGGAAAAACCCGCTCCTACAAAGTATTGGTAAAAAATGGAATTAAGATCGGCTTGTATGGTCTTGGAATTGATCCGGAAGGGTTGGTTAGCCGGAATCTTTACGGCGATACCAAATACCTTGATCCGCTGGAAAAGGCAAGGGAAACCGAAGAAATTCTTAAAAATCAGTATGATTGTGAGCTGGTAATTTGCCTTTCCCATCTGGGGTATAGATTTTCTTCAGAAAGGATAAGTGATGTGGTGGTGGCCCGGAATACCTCCCATACCGATATTATTTTGGGTGGGCATACCCACCATCTGCTTGAACCACCTGCTGTTGAAAAAAACAGGCAAAACCTGCCTGTATATATAGGGCAGGCCGGTTATGGCGGGGTTCATCTGGGAAAAATGGAAGTGACCCTTCACGAAAATACCAGGGAAAAATTCGTCGAATCGAATACAATAAAAATTCATGAAAGTCAAGAGGTATAAAATTTTTTTATTAACGGATTTTAACTAAAATTTGTTAAGAAAACCACAAGAGGTCTTTAAATACCTTGATAATTGAAAATCAAACCCAATCGAAGATGCTGGTGTAACCGATAAAAAAATTAATTCAGATGGAGAGAAAACATGAAAAGGTTTGGTCGAGTTGTTTAAGTGTAATTAAGGATAATATCAGTCCCAATAGTTTCAACACATGGTTTGCTCCCATTAAACCCTTAAAGATAGTTAATCAGGTACTTACCATTCAGGTGCCTAGCCAGTTTTTTTATGAGTGGCTGGAAGAACATTATATAGACCTTTTAAAGAAAACCATAAAAAAGGAACTTGGGCAGGATGGCAGGTTAGAGTACAGCATCATCATGGATAATTCCTATAATTCCCGCTCCCAGTCGCCCATTGCTGTTCATGCGCCCACACTGAACAAAAAAGCCCTGAAAAATCCACCTGTTAATATGCCTTTAGATATCAATCACAATAAGGGCAAAGCGATCCCCAATCCTTTTGTCATTCCCGGGTTAAAAAAGTTAAATATTCATCCCCAGCTCATTGATTCTTATAATTTCGACAATTTTATTCAGGGTGACTGCAATCGTCTGGCGCGTAGTGCAGGACTGGCAGTAGGGCAAAACCCCGGAAAAACCTCATTCAATCCCCTGCTGGTTTATAGTTCCAATGGATTAGGGAAAACCCATTTGGCACATGCCATTGGTATTGAGGTAAAAAATCATTTTCCCGAAAAAACGGTGTTGTATGTTTCTTCTGAGCAATTTACCAATCAGTTTATAGATTCTGTTCGAAACAATAACCAAAATGATTTCATTCACTTTTACCAGATGATCGATGTTTTGATTGTGGATGATATTCACTGCCTTGCCGGAAAAGAAAAAACACAGGATGTGTTTTTCCATATTTTCAACCATTTGCACCAAAACGGCAAGCAGATCGTCATTACCAGTGATATGCCCCCGGTGGAGATCAAAGGCATTGAACCCAGGTTGCTTTCGCGATTTAAATGGGGCTTGTCTGCCGACTTGCAAACCCCTGATTTTGAGACCCGCATGGCTATTCTGCAAAAAAAGATTTACAATGACGGAGTGGAGATGCCACAGAATGTGGTTGAACTCATTGCCAGCACCATCAGTACCAATGTCAGGGAAATGGAAGGAGCCCTTATTTCTATTTTGGCGCAGTCTTCCATGAATAAAAAAGAAATTACCCCGGAATTAGCAGCCAGGGTGATCGAGAAATTTGTAAAAAACACCCCCCGGGAAATTACCGTGGAATATATTCAAAAAGTCGTCTGCGAATATTTTGATATTCCCATTGAAAAAATTCACACCAAAACCCGTAAAAGGGAAATCGTTCAAGCCAGGCAGCTGGCCATGTTTTTCTCAAAAAACTTTACCAAATCCTCACTTGCCGCTATTGGAAGTAAATGCGGGAATAAAGACCACGCCACGGTATTGCATGCCTGCAAGACCGTAAAAAACCTGGCCGATACAGATAAGAACTTTAAAAAGTATGTTGATGAACTGGAAAACATGATTAAAGTGAGGTTGTAACAGGATATTAAATAAATATTTTTCAAATCCTGGAAACCTGTTTTGTCATTTTGCGTTTCCGGGTTTTTTATTTTTGGGTTTTTAAAATTTATTTTATGAAGGTTTTAATGGTTTGTCTTGGAAATATTTGCCGTTCACCCCTGGCCGAAGGGATATTAAAAAACAAAATTAACCTCAAGGGATTATCCATTAAGGTAGACTCTGCCGGAACTGCTGCCTATCATGTCGGTGAGGAGCCGGATGTAAGGGCCCAGGAAATTGCCAAAAAAAATGGCATCGATTTATCCTACCAAAGGGCCCGGCAGTTTCAGGTTGAGGATTTTGAGGATTTCGACAAAATTTTTGTAATGGACCGTACCAATTATGGCGATGTGGCTGCACTGGCCAGGAATGAAAACGACCTGAAAAAAGTGGATCTGATCCTTAACACCATTTATCCGGGAGAAGACCGGCAGGTGCCTGATCCCTATTATGGTGGAGAAGATGGCTTTAAAAATGTCTTTAACATGCTGGACAAAAGTTGTGATGTAATCCTGAAAGATCTGAACCACTAAATCGATAAAAAGTGAACGCCCCATTAAAGAGCTCTCCCCTAAGGGATGACATAAGCCGGGCCAGAAAGATCATTTCACCATTTATACATCAAACCCCGGTTTTAACCTCTTCGGCTCTGAATGAGCTTAGCGGGGCTTTATTGTTTTTTAAATGCGAAAATTTTCAAAAGGCCGGAGCATTTAAGTTCCGGGGTGCCTCCCATGCCATTTTAACCCTTCCCGAAGCCCAGCATGCCAAAGGAGTAGCTACGCATTCCTCTGGCAACCATGCGCAGGCGCTTGCCCTTGCTGCCCGTAATCTTGGAATAAAAGCATATATCGTTATGCCTGAGAATGCGCCCCGCATAAAAGTGGAGGCTGTTATAAGTTATGGCGGAGAAGTAACTTTTTGCCAGCCTACCCTCCTGGACCGGGAAGCCACACTCAGGGAAGTGATCAAAAAAACCGCTGCCGTGGAGATCCATCCGTATAATAACTATACCATTATTGCCGGTCAGGCTAGCGCAGCTGCCGAACTTTTCGGAGAGGTAGAAACCCCCGATTGTCTTGTGGTTCCCGTTGGGGGCGGCGGGCTGCTCAGCGGAAGCATCCTCAGTACCAGGTACTTCTCCCCCAAAACCAAAGTATATGGGGCAGAGCCCCTTATGGCCAATGATGCATGGCAATCCTTTCAAAAAAAAGAATTTATTCCTTCCCAGAATCCGCAAACCATTGCCGATGGGTTGCGCACCTCTTTGGGATCCAAAACCTTTCCCATCATTATGGGAGGTGCCGAAGATATTTTAACTGCCGGGGAGGAGACCATTATTCAGGCCATGTTTTTGATTTGGGAAAGGATGAAAATTGTGGTGGAGCCTAGTGCAGCCGTCCCTTTGGCCGTTATACTGGAAAACCCCGGAATTTTTAAGGGCAAAAAAACCGGTGTGATCCTTTCGGGGGGAAACGTCGACCTGCTGAAACTTCCCTGGCTTGACAACCGTTCCTTTAACAAACATTAACCGCTTGTTATGTATTCAGAGAAAAAACCAAAAGGAAGCTTGTTTCTGATACCCTCCGGGTTGGGTGGCGAGCAGCCTGACTGGATCTGGCCCGGGTTAAATTATAAGGTGGTCAGTGAATTGAGCGTATTTATTGTTGAGGATCTTCGCACGGCCCGGAGGTTTTTAAGGCAGATGGGATACAAACGGGATTTTGAAAAGGTGAAGTTTTTTCTGCTGAATAAGCATACCGCTGCTGAAGAACTGGACGATTTTTTAAGTCCTGCCCTGCAAGGGGATAATGTCGGGTTGCTTTCAGAGGCCGGTTGCCCGGGAATAGCCGATCCCGGGCAGGTAGTAGTGAAAATCGCCCACAGCAAAGGGATCAGGGTGATCCCGATGGTGGGTCCAAGCTCTGTTTTTTTGGCATTAATGGCCTCGGGATTTAACGGGCAACATTTTCTTTTTCACGGCTATCTTCCCATCAGCAAGGCAGAACGGATTAAAAAGATGAAGGAAATAGAGCAACAGGCATACCAGCAAAGCCAAACGCAGATCTTTATGGAAACGCCTTTCCGGAACAACAAAATGCTGGAAGACCTTGTCAAAAACTGTAACCCATCAACAATGCTTTGTATTGCCTGCGATATTACTACTTCCAATGAATGGATCCAAACCCGGAGCATAGGCCGTTGGAAAAAAGAAATGCCCGATCTTCATAAACGACCGGGCATCTTTTTGATTTATAAACCTTAAGGTTTTATTTCTTTTCTTCCTGCTTTTTCTTTTTTCGCCGGGCATAGATCAAAAACCCTATTCCGGCGATGATGGCCGGGATACTTAAAATCTGCCCCATATTTAAAAGCATTCCTGTTTCAAAATCGGATTGGGGCTGTTTGATGAATTCGATAAGGAAGCGTGCAGTAAACATGGTGATGGCAAAAATACCTGTCAGGTATCCTTCCGGGATTGTTTTTCTTTTTTTGATGTACATCCATCCCAGGGCGATAAACAGAAGGAAGTAGGTCAGGCCTTCGTATATCTGGGTAGGATGTTTGGGTAGGGTTTCTCCCCTGGCCTCAAAAATAAATCCCCAGGGCAGGCTGGTTTCCACCCCGTATATTTCTGAATTCATAAGGTTTCCCATCCTGATAAAACCAGCGGCCAGGGAAATGGGAATTACCAGTCGGTCGAGCAGCCAGGTAAAAGACTGGGTGCTGACTTTTTTCTGATAATAATACAGGGCAATCAAAATGCCGATGGCACCGCCATGACTGGCAAGGCCTCCCTGCCATATCATCAGGATCTCTAACGGGCGACGAATGTAATAGTCGAAGTCGTAAAAAAAGCAATGTCCCAGCCTTGCCCCGACAATACTGCCAATAGCCATATAAATCAGGATCTTGTCGGCATGTTTTTGTGGAAGGCCTTCCTTCTTAAAGATGCGGGCAATTATTTCATAGCCAAAATAAAATGACAGCGCCCAGAACAAACCGTACCAACGAACGGCAAGGCTGCCAATCCGAAAAATTTCGGGACTTGCATCCCAGCTTATCTGCAATAATGTCATTTGGGATAATTAATTTAAAGTAAACAATGCTTTTTATTTGAAATCAATCAGCACCACATCAAATACCAATGTGGAACCGGGTGAAATGGGTCCCATTTGCCTTTCGCCGTATGCAAGGTTTGGGGGCACGATCAGACGGGCACGGGTTCCTTTACGCATCAGGGCAAATCCTTCATCCCATCCCCTGATAACCTGACGTTGGCCGAGGATAAAACGAAAGGGTTCACCCCTCTGAACCGAAGAGTCAAAAAGGGTTCCGTCGGTGAGGTAACCCGAATAATGAACCAGCAGCTCATGGCCGGGTTCGGGATGGTCTCCTTCGCCTTCCTCAACAAAGATCATTTGAAGGCCGGTATGGGTGGTAAGGGTATCTTTTCCTTCCACTTCAAAAGGTTTGGGCTTTTCAACCGCTCGTGCTTCCAGCACTTCAATATCAAAAAAGAGGTCCGTTTCCGGGGGGATGGGCCTTCGGCCCTGCTCACCATAAGCCATTTGGTAGGGTATCCACATCCTGGCCTTATCGCCCACCCTGAGGTTTTGCAGGCCTTCTTCCCACCCGGGAATGACCATGCCTCTTCCCAGGATAAACTCAATGGGGTGGTCTCTTTCGTAGGAGGAATCGAAAATGCTTTCATCTTCAAAATACCCGGTGTAATGCACTTTTACGTGCATTTCCGAAGTCAGGCGTTTTCCTGAACCTTTTTCCACAATGGCATATTCCACTCCACCGGGGGTTTTTAGTTTATCCACCCCTTCCACTTCAAGAGATTCCTTTGGAGAGATCACACTCAGCAGCTCTATTTCGTATGTCAGGTAAGCATTGGAAGGAACGGGTCCAAAAGCATTTTCGCCATAAGCCAGTTCGGGAGGGATGACCAGGGTAGCTTTATCGCCTTCCCTGAGCAGGGAAATGGCTTCCTCCAGGCCCGGGATTACCTGTCCGCCGCTGAGTCTGAAACTAACGGGTTCTCCCCTTTCAAAGGAACTGTCAAATTCGCTTCCATCCTCCAGTTTTCCGATATAGTGCAAACTAACCATATCCCCTTTTTCTGCGGCTTTACCGTTGCCACGGTAAGTAATGGTATATTCCAGGCCTGATTCGGTTGTTCCGGTAGCCGGAGCGGCAATTTCCCGGGCGGGGCGACACCCGGAAAACCCGAGAAACAGAACAAACAAAAGCCCAATGGATGTCATCAGGCTTTTGCGCCACTTTAGGGTAAACCCAAAGGCATGCAGCTTTTTCATGGTTCAAAAAAAGTTGAAAAAAAATTAATTCACCTCCACCAGTTCCACATCAAAAACCAAAGTGGAAAAAGGTGGAATGGTTTGTCCGGCGCCTCTTTCGCCATATGCCAGGTGAGAAGGAATAACCAGCCTGGCTTTTCCGCCTTCCCGCATCAGGTTAATGCCTTCGTCCCATCCGCGGATCACTTGTCCCTGTCCTAAAACGAACTCAATGGGCTCTCCCCTTTCGTAGGAAGAGTCAAACACGGTACCGTCCAGCAACCGGCCTTCGTAATGCACGGAAACGGTGCTTCCCGGTGTGGCTTCTGCACCTGTGCCGGGCTCTTTTTCAATAAAGTACAATCCACTTTCGAGGGGTTCCTGGGTAATTTCCTGCTCCATGAGGTATTCATCCCTGAGGCCCTCTTCCGCATCTTCAAGATCTTCACTTTCTCTCATTCTTTCTTCAACCATCTGCTGTTGCTCAATCATAAACTCCTCTTCTGACATCACGCTTCTTAATTTGATGTCAAACAAAAGTTCAGTTCCGGGTTCGAGGAAGTCGGGCAATTGGCCCATCCCTGCAGTATATACAAAGAAATTTTCGGCATCCAGAATGAAGGAAGCGCTGTCGCCTTCAGCCATCAGGGCCAGCCCCTCATAAATATCACCTGGATACTCAGGCTCAATCAACTCAATGTAAACAGGCATTTCGGCTGTTCTGCTGTCGAACAATAAAGAGTCATCTGCTCTGGTTCGGTAAACCATATCCAGACTGAGGATTTTAAACAATTCCGCCATATCTTCCCCTGTGCGTTCATGGAATTTATATTTTAAGCCGCTTTCTGTTTCGGTAAATTCTTTTTCAGCCGGAGCGCATGCGGCAAAAAATCCAACAACAAAGGTTAAGAATAGCAATTTCAATTTTTTCATGATCAAAGTTTTATAATTTAATAGTAGGGTTTATTTCAGTTCCAATAATTCAACATCATAAACGATGGTGGCCCGTTTGGGTATTTTAACGCCATCGCCGGGCACTCCGTGTGCCAGATGCGAAGGTAAAATAAATTTTGCTTTGTCTCCCTGCCGAAGGAGTAAAATCCCCTCCTCCAGTCCGGATTCAACCCCGCCTTTTCCAATTTCAAATTCCCTTGGCCCCTCTTCTTCTGAAGAATATACCCGGTCGCCGGTGATCAGGTGGATACTATAATCAATTGAGGCAATGTTCCCGGTTTTGGCAGGGGGACCGTCTCCTTCGTGGTAAATATAATACCTTAGGCCTGAGCCGGTTTCCTTTACCTCCCAGCCATATCTTTCCACAAAATCACGAATTTCCTGATCTTCGGTGCTTAACAAAAGCTTATTGGTTTCTGCAAGGGTTTCCTTAAGGGTTTCCGAATCGGGCAATTCTCTTTCCTGGGCAGTTTCACCGCAAGAAGAAAATAAAAAAGCCAGCAAAAGCCCCACAAACATTAGTGGATAATGGAACTTACCTATGGATTTATTTTTGATGCTCATCTTCTTCTGTTGAGAGTGTTAAAATGACCTCTTTTTTAACCAACGATTCAAAATGTAATAACGTATCTTTCAGGGGTTCAAAACTTTTTCCCCCGGCTGCATTTTTATGCCCTCCTCCATTAAAATATTCCCTGGCCAAAAGGTTAACGTTCCAGTTGTTTTCTGAGCGGAAGGAAATTTTAACGTGATCTGATTTTTCGATAAAAAGTGCAGCCAGCATGATATTTTTAATACTCATTGCATAGTTCACGATCCCTTCGGTATCTCCTACCTGATGATTGAAACGGTCGAGCTCTTCTTGAGTAAGGCTGATATAAGCAGCCTGGTGTTCGGGAAGAACAACCAGTTTCTCACTCAGGCAATAACCAAGCAGTCTTAGCCTGTCGGCAGAATAGGTATTGTAAATCAGCCGGTGAATTTTCTGGGCATCCAAACCGGTTTCCACCAGTTTGGCTGCAATTCTATAAGTTTTGGGTTGATTGCAGGAATAACTGAAAGAGCCTGTATCGGTAATAATACCGGCCAAAAGGCATTGTGCTATTTTCTGGTTAATTAATTTTTCATCCCCCATTGCGGCAATCAAATCATAGATCAACTCTGAGGTGCTGCTTGCCATTACATCGGAAATCACCAAATCAAACCCTTCGCCCGGCTGGGGATGATGGTCGATCATGATTTTTTTGGCAGGGCTGCCGGAAATGGATTTTTCCAGTTGGTCGGTTCGGCTTAATCCATTAAAATCCAAACAAAAAAGAACCGCTGCCTCCCGGATCATTTTTTTGGCCTCCCCGGGTGCTTTAGTGGCCACTGTAATTTGATCATTGTTTGGCATCCAATGCAAAAAGGAAGGATATTCATTGGGTGTGATCACATGGACGTGCTTAAAGCCCTTTTGCTTCAGGTATTCAAACATTCCAAGGGAGGAACCAATTGCATCTCCGTCAGGATTGGTGTGGGCTACGATGCCAATTGGCAGGTTTTTATCATTAAGGAGGCTTTTTACCTGGTCAATAAGTGTTGGGTCCAAAGTGGTGCTTCTCATTAATATTCAATGCAAAGTTAAAAAAAATCGGTCAGTTTGTTTTTCGTAATATTTAAATTAATTATTTTTATGAATATTTTGGTTTAATAATACCGGGAAAGCATATAAGCTATAAAACTTCTATGCCTTTCCCGGAAACTTAAGCAAGCTTTTCATGGAAAAGAGCAACCAAACCTTAACCCTTATCAAACCTTATGCCGTTGAACACGGTTACGTTGGTCCCATCCTTGCAAGGATCAATAAAGCCGGGTTTCGTATCACCGCACTCAAATACCTTCACCTGAGCCTTGAGCAGGCTGAAGCTTTTTACGAAATCCACAGGGGAAAGAATTTTTTTGAGCGATTGACCAGGTTTATGGCTTCGGGCCCAATTGTAGTGGCCATACTGGAGAAGGAAAACGCCGTAGAAGATTACCGCAAACTGATCGGGGCAACCGATCCGCGGAAAGCGGGAGAAGGCACCCTGCGCAAATTATTTGGTGCAAGCGTGGTGTCCAATGCCGTGCATGGAAGCGATTCGGATCAGAATGCCATCAGGGAATGCAATTTCTTTTTTTCAAGCCTGGAAAGATTTTAGGCTGTTTTTCGCCTCAGGTTACCATTAAAATTTATTTTTTAGCAATAATTATTCTTTCTCAGGAAAATATTCCTTGAATCGACCATTATCATAAAACAACAAAACCCTTACAATTTTTCCCTGTCGCGCAGTTGCAGGAGTTTCTTTTTTTTCTGCTGTTTCCCTTGATTGGCTTGTTCTCTCCATTTCTTTTGTCCTGGAGATACCCTCTTCTCCTTTCAAAATTTCCCTGGATGAAGTCTCCGTATCGTCATTTTTATTTTCCTGGGAGGATATGGAAGAGAATTCGTCTTTTTCATCAACAGGCTTTTCCTGTTGGGTTTTATAATGCATTGTGTCCTGTTCAGTATCATTAAAATCCTCCTCAGGAAATAATGTGTGTTCCCCTTTTACCATTTGCCCTTCGCCTCTTACCAGCCATTGGGTTTGTAAATCAGGAAAAGCATCAAGGATTTTTTGAATAACCTCCAGACTTGGTTTATTCCTTTCCGAAAGAATGTGAGAGATGGTAGAACGGGGTACACCAATTTTATCAGCAAAGCGGGAAGAGGTTAAGTTCTTGTACCGGATAATTTTTTGAATCCGCTGAATCATCGGTTCAACTATTTATATTGTTTCACAATGTTGTAAAGTTAGAAAAAAACCTATTGAATTCGTTATAAGAAAGTAAAAATCTAACAATTTACAAATAGAAATAGATAAAAAACTTAAAGTAATACTAACTTAAACCGTATAAAGATTATTATAAAACAACAATTTACGATTAAATTATTTTTTAAATTCCAGTTAATAATTATTTGCAATATAATTTAAAGTAAAGTATTATATAATAGTTATAAAATACTGGTATGAAGGGAAAAAAATACTTGATAATCTGAAATTTATCTTGTAAACTAAATTAATGTTTAGTTTACTTAATTAAATTAACAAAAGTTATTATTGCATCCATTTCACAAACGTGCATTACCTTGCTAGTGGGTTTTTTATGGAACTAGTTAACAAAAGTGAAATACTTTAAGTCCACAAATATATATTGTTTACTTTTTGACAGTTGTTTTTTGTGAATTCAAGATCATGAATTAAAGGGGATTTATAAATTTAATTTTGGAAAATTTTAATTAATAGCTTGAAAAAACAATGATTTATTTTTTTCAAGAATAGTTTTCTTCGATTGGAAAGACATGCAGTACCGTTTTCCGGATTGGTTTTTTTTAAATTGCTCCGCTTCCCCCCTTATTAATGCTAAATAGCCATTCACTTTTTAATCTGGAAGAGCCCTGAGCTAATATAATATCCCGAAATTTTCACCGGAAATTATTAGAAATTTAATTGTCAATACCAAAATGGAAAAAGGAATACTTTTTTTGCACTTAATATCCCCTGGAGAATGAATTATTTTTAACCCGTTCGTAGCTCTTCCCGGATATTTTTAATCCAGAAAGGGAAACATTTTTGTAAAAAGCAGGATAACAGTTTTAGGAACAGTGATTTAGGCAGAAATATTTTCTTTTATTGCAATAGATAAGTTTCTTTAATATTTATTATTCCTGGTAATTAAAAATAAAAATTAATCATACGGCCCCGAAAAAAAATTGTTTGTTCATTGACTGATTCTTAAATGCCGGGAGGGAAATGTCTTTAAGGAATAATAAACTTATATCCACGTAAAAAAATTAGTGCATATTCGGAAAGCCTTTTGTGGAAAGAATATACTAACACAATGTATTTGGCTTTTTTATGGCTTTACCAGCATTTCCAATTTCGGATCAAAGGTTTGCAGGAAATTATTTTTAATACTATCGAAGTTGCTTCATTTTTTTATTTTCAAGAGGAGGCGGCACAGTAATAAATTTGGCATTTTTTCCCAGCTAAAAAAGCCCGCTAATCTAATTGATTGCGGGCTTTCGCTAATTTTTAAAAATTAAGGACTTTTGATTCAGCTTTTTAATGTCCGGGCATGATGAGCTATTGCATTGCTAATCCTTGCCAAGGGCCCAGATTGTAATGCCGGCAACAGTTATTAAACTGCCAAGAAAAATAACTGCATTTACGCTCCTTTGTACTTTCCTGGCTTTCTTTAACTGTTTTGAGCCAAATCCTTTATCCTCAATAAAGCTTTCAAGCCTTTTTACTCTTGCATCAAATTCTTCTCTTACATCCATAATATCGTTGATTTTAAGGTTTATGCTCATAAGAATCAACGTTTAAAATTAAAAATTGTTTTTTGGAATGGATGCTTATTATAAAAAATCTCTGTGGAAAATTAGCCGGCATAATTATGTGTTTCGGCATGAATCAAATAAAATACCGGCATAAAGTGGTTATTTCCTGTTTTGTGCGCGTCGACGACGCTCATTTTTCAACCCTTTGATTATTAGGTGATAAAGATTTTTAATGTTGGTTTTTGGGTGCTGCAAGCTATCTTAGCAGCATGTTTGTCCGAGGAAACAGAAATCGAAGTGGTTCTGTCAGCGTCCAGATCATCCAAAAGGTCGGCCGGCGCAACAAAGTCATTAAGACCGTGGGTTGCGCTAAAACCAAACGCGAAGAAGAACTACTTTTCATGCTTGCCCAAAGCGAGATCGAGCGGCTGCGGCAAATGGAGAGCCTTTTCATAGATCATGATGATGCGGTGGTGGAGAACTTTGTGGACAGCATCGGTAATGACAACCTCCAGATTGTAGGCTCCGAGCTGATATTAGGCCATTTGTACAGATCCATAGGTTACCCGGAAGAAGAACAGGATAAAAATTTTTTCAAATACCTGGTTTTATCCCGGTTGGTCTATCCGGGGAGCAAGTTAAAAACCGCAGAATACTTCAAAAGGCATCTTAACATTGATGTAAGTGTATACAGCGTATATCGTTATTTGGATCAGCTTCACCGCGGCCAGAAGCAAACTGTTGAGCGGATTACCTTTGAGCATACACGCAAGGTCCTGGGCGGCAGTGTGGGTGTTGTTTTCTACGATATGACAACCTTGTATTTTGAAGCCTCACAGGAAGATGATTATAAGGTCATCGGTTACTCCAAAGACGGCAAACCACATAAGCCCCAAATCATCATTGGGATGCTGGTTGGCGGTGGTGGTTACCCGATAGGTTATGAGGTTTTTGAAGGCAACACAGCAGAGACCAAAACCCTTATTCCCGTCCTTGAGACCTTTCAGAAGCGTTATAACCTACAGAGTCCCATTGTGGTGGCTGACGCAGCCCTGTTATCTCAAAAGAACATCGACGCCCTAAGGCAAGCTGAGTATGAGTACATTTTGGGCGCCAGGTTAAAAAGTGAGAGCCAGCACATTAAGTCCATGATTTTATCTCTTGACATACAGGAGAACATGCCGGTTCAAATGCAGCACCCAAACGGGAGGTTAATCATCACCTATTCTTCAAAGCGTGCACGCAAAGACCGGCAAAACAGGGATAACGGCCTTAAAAGACTTGAAAAGCGCGTAGAAAGCGGCAAATTATCCAAGCAACATATCAATAACCGTGGGTATAATAAATACTTAAAGCTTGTTGGTGATGCAGACATATGCATTGATTATGATAAATATGAAGCGGACGGGGCTTGGGATGGTTTAAAAGGCTATGTCACCAATACGACCATGGATAAAAAGCAGGTCGTCTCGCACTATCAAAACCTTTGGCACATCGAGAAAGCCTTTCGAATATCAAAAACCGACTTGCGCATCAGGCCCGTATATCATCGTCTGCGACATAGAATAGAAGCCCATCTGTGTATATGCTTTGCGGCGTATGCTCTTTACAAGGAGTTGGAACGCATGCTTACAAAGCATAAAATCGATATCTCAGTAGAGAAAGCACTGGAGCAAATAAATGAAATTCAGCAGATAACATATACCCTGCCAAAGTCTGGCCGGCAAAAAACAAAACTGTTGAAGCTAAATCAGCAGCAACAAAAGCTATTAAAAATCATCGAATAAAAAAGGTGGGTGCTGCAACGCACAAAACAGGAAATAGAAGAAGCCCGCAGGAAAAATGAAGACGTATAAAGTCCGTTTAGAACGCAAGGCACAGAAAAAACTGGCAAGGGTTCCCGAAC
>SL_3KL_010_SEDDRAFT_10002351_pt1 | contig 17316 bp, 11 predicted proteins | sample SodLakKL_010_SED_2_FD_10381 | JGI IMG/M metagenome (IMG submission 10381) | reverse complement strand
AGTCCCATGCTTCTATATGTTCAGCATATTCTGCAGGACTCATATCACCCTCTTTGGAAGTGCAGGAAAACAACAGGGCCGGCAGAACAAGGTAAAGTAATGATTTTGAAGCTATATGGCACATATCCTAAGATTTTTTCTAATTATTAAACAGGTTAACAGGTGCAAAATTACTATAATTAATGAAAAAAACCGGAATCATAATTCAACAGATAGTCTATTACCGAAACAGATGAGTTATTGACAAACATGTAATAAATTGTTAATTTTACTCTGACAGAATCAGAACACAAACTTGATTTACTTTGTAAGTACCTGTTAATAAAACACAAACACCAAAAATATGAACTATGCATCCAGAATCATCATTTTCGTTTTTACCGCTACACTGGTGATTACTTCATGTGAACCGGCAGTGGAAAATGATATGCCAGGAAGGATAAAAATATACAGTGAAAATCCTTATTACTGGGAATACAATGGTGAACCGGTGTTGCTGCTTGGCGGATCACGGGAAGATAATCTTTTCAACCATCCCGAAGGTCTCGCCGGACACCTGGATACGCTGAAGATGGTTGGTGGAAATTACATCAGGAATACCATGAGCAGCCGCAATCCCGGAAACCCCTGGCCTCACAAAATACTTGAATCCGGCCTGTATGATCTTGACCAGTGGGATGAAGAGTACTGGCGACGGTTTGAAAACCTGCTGAAACTTTGTCTTGAAAGAGATATAATTGTGCAGGTCGAGATATGGGATCCGTGGGATTATTTCATGACCGAAGCCCCTATAGGCTATGGGCCTGAAAATGTAGGATGGGAAAGTTGCCCCTATAACCCCATGCTCAACATAAACTACACTGCTGAGGAATCGGGTCTTGCGACCGATATTGAATACCATTCCGGTTCCAGACCATCTGACCACCTGTTTTTCCATACGGTACCTGAATTAAAAGATGTACCCCTTATAAGAAATTACCAGGAAGCATTCGTTGATAAGTTGCTGTCCATATCCCTCGATTATCCCAATGTTTTGTATTGCATGAACAACGAGATAGGTGAGCCTGCAGAATGGGGTGAATACTGGGCTAATTTCATAAGGTTGAGGGCTAAAGAGGAAGAGAAAGAAGTATTTCTCGCCGATATGCGCCGTAACAGCAATTTCAACTCTGAAGAACAGGTCAATTTACTGCACGACAGTATACATTATGACTTTTTTGAGATCTCCCAGAACACTGCAAATAATGACCAGAGGCATTATGATCAGATAATCTACATCCGCAATCAGATCACTGACTTTCCTAAACCCCTGAACAATGTAAAGATATACGGGGGCGATATTGGCAGCTGGACCACGAGTGTAGAGGAGGGAACAAGAAGGTTCTGGAGGAATATTTTCGGGGGACTCGCTTCATCGAGGTTTCACCGGGAAGGACCTTCACCCCTGTTTTTTGGGGTAGGATTAAGTCATATAGCACAGACCCACGTTAAGAGCATGAGAATGCTGACCGGTGAAATGGATGTTTTCAGCTGCATTCCCTCAAATCATCTGCTCAGTGAGCGGGATCCCAACGAAGCATATTGCTTTGCCGAAGAAGGAAAACAATATGCCCTGTATTTCCCCGACGGAGGTGAAATAGTACTGGATCTTGCCGGAACTACAGGAACAGTAGAGATCCGGTGGCTGGACATAATACAGTCCTCGTGGATGGAAAGCGAAATCATTGAGGGTGGCCGGCAGGCCACTATAACCGCTCCGGTGACCGGGNAATGGGCTGCGCTGATAACACCTGTTAACTGATACAGAACATACCGGCCATAATCTGAAAACTAANTACGCAGCAGGCGGACATTATGGACAGACACTTCTAATTGCCGCTGCAGCAGCAAGCATCAATCTCCGAAAACGAGGCTCATGATTGCAGGGTTGTGCTCTTTCGCCAGCTCATAATACTTTGCGGCACTCAGCGCATCACCCAGTCCCCGATACCCCAAAGCAATCCTCAGATATGCACTTGCCTGGATCTCATGTTTCGATCTCACCCTGGCAAACGGATCGAAAAAGTCCATGTCCTCTCCGGCAATTAGTTCCTCTTCACCTGTCTTTATCATCGACTCGAAAATTGATTGTGTTGCTATACTCTTTTGCATCCTCTCATATGCCCTTGCAGCGAAATAATCACATTCAGGAGCTCCTGATCTGCACCGGACTGCGTTCATAAAGTGAGATTCGGCTTCATCAGCCTGTTTAAGCCGTTCTGCAACAAGTCCTTTAAAGTACCAGGCTACAGGTTCATATGGGGAGCTGACTGATTGAAGGTTGGGCGGGTAAGAGAGTGCGGCATCAACCAGCAGTCCGGCCTCAGTAAGGTTGTTGGAATTAATTGCGTTGTTCGCTTTAAAAAGATGGGCGTAGAGCCAGAACAGGTAAATGCTTTCTCCTCCTTCCCAACGATGAAAATGCCTGTCACTCATTAAAGCTATAGCATCATCATAATTTCCGTTAATAGTAAGAAGCTCAGCATATGGGAATATTGAGAGCTGATCCGATACCACTACATCGTGGTTTTCTGCAAATGGTTTGAGCCTGGCAGCCGGATCTGCCTGCAATGATTTCTGGTAAAGGTCGTGCTCGTAATAAAATCGCGGATCGCGGGGATTAAGCGATACGGCCTTTTCAATATTTTCAATAGCTGCAACCGGATCATTCTCATTGTTCGCATATGCAAAGGCAAGGTTGCGGTATGCAACAGGAATATTGTTGCTCACAGAGACTGATTTCTCCCAGGCCTCAACAGCCTTTGCGGGCTGGTGATCATAATAAATGTTGCCGGTAAGGTACCATGCCAGGGCATCGTCCTCATTGTATTCAAGAGCTGTTTCAAGCGCCTTTGCAGTTTCGAATCTGAAAGGGAAGCTGTAGAAGTGGTCCGTACCTGCAGCCCGGGTGAAATATTTTTGTGCCTCGCCGGTGTTACCTGAAAGGTGGTTATAATACCCCATCAGGTAATTCACCACAGGATAGTCGTCGATACTCTTTTCTGACAATCTGTTGTAAATATCGAGAAGATTAATTGCATCACCGTACAGACCGGCATTACCATAACCGACGGCAAGCTCAATATAGTTCTCGTGATAATTGCGCATCAACCTGGTAAAATCATTTCGTGCCTGCATATAGTTTGTGGTAATGTATCTTTCATAATACGCACGCATATTCAGCGGATCAAGTTCCAGAAGTGATTCTGATGCATCAAGTGCTTTTTCAGGATCACCTGTCAGCCTGTGCAGCGATACCTTCATCGAAAGAATATCTATACTTACTGCATTGGTAGTGGATGCCTGCCTTAAATGGTCAAGAGCCCTATTGAAATAGGATTTTCTGCTATCGATCAATGCCAGTTGAAACCTGGCAGGCGACCTGAAAGAGTAATCCCAGCTTGCACGGTAGAACAGCGACCAGGCCTCCTCTTCACGGCCCGCTTTACTGTAGGCGATTGCAAGGTAATAGAGAGGGGCGCCGTTCTCTGCAACGGTATAATCTTTCGTAACCCTGGCCACAGCCTTTTCGAGATATCCGGCAGCTTCTTCAAAGTCGCCGGCCTTGATATACAGTATCCCGGTTCTTGTTAATGCAGGAACGTGACGTGGATTTATGGTAAGGGCCTTCAGGTAATAATCCAGCGGCATATAATACGGATCATGGAACTGCTCAAACTGCAAACCTGCATAATAGAGACTGTCGGCATCGTTTATATCCTCAGCTGCCAGTGGTGAAGATACCGGTTCAGGCATTGGATCGTCTCCCGGTTCCTGAACAGCGTATCCGGCAATCTCTCTTCCACCGGCATCCTGCAACACAATCCGGAAATTGTTATCACCCTCCTCCTCAGTCTCATCTGCTGGTATCGGAATTTCAAGTATAAAAGGTGTCTGGGGGTTTAAATCCTCAACTGACTCAAAGATCAGCTCATCTCCACGATAAAGATAAATACCGGCTCCTTCCCTGACCGATGTGACATTGATCGCAGCCAGCAGGGAGTCATTCCGCACCTCAAGATCAATTACTGCATTTTCATTAACACTCCTGACACCTTTCATCCCTTTCAAAGGTGCAAACCAGTAACTTGCCTCCTTGGTTTCCAATGCCTGTATCCAGCTGTAATCGGGCTGATTGTCTGAAAACGAGCCGAACATCAGCTCAACATATGGTCCGTCTTCATCAGTAAGCAATCCGTCCCACATAGCTCCCGAAGGATTGTTACCCCAGGACCAGAGCTTTTTACCGGGATTAACATATTTATCACCAAATATCACGGTGCCGGCCTGAACGCCATGATCAATGCCAGCAACAAAATTGCCCATGTTTCCCCATTCAAAAAATGAAGTTGACTTTATATGGTTTACCCACCTGCTTACATCTACTCCTTCCGTATAGTCTGCCCCGTCATAACGCTGGTAGCTTACGGGCCACTCACTGAACTGGTTTTTCCTGTGATAAGTTGTGTACCGGGTTTTTGGGGGGAAGAATATCTGGTAATCTATATTCGCATGTGTAGCGGCATTTGCCCACACCAGTATCGAATTCTGAACCGGGGTTGTATTAAAAACCCTTATAGTGGTTTCTACCAGGGTGCTTCCCGGGTGTAATGTAATTCCAACGATCCATTTGGTGCGGTGTCTCCACTCCGTTTCACCTACCCAGACCGTTTTGCTGCCATCATCATTTTCTGTTATTGTGTGGTCAACAGGATAAAAGGAAGAAGCTCTGTGGTGATGCGGTATATTCCACTCAACTCCACCCGAGACCCATGCCCCCGTCATACCAATCAGTGCAGGCTTGATAACCCGGTTATGGTAAAGGAAATAATAATCATTGCTTTTATCCTTTGCATAATGTATTCTACCCCCTATTTCAGGCAGGATACATATCTCAACGTACTCATTTTCAATAATCACTGCATTATATACCTTATCCGCGATGCTGTCGGTCAGGTTATGCGTAAGAGGATACGGATATACCCTTCCCTGGGCCCCCTGGTATCTCCGGCCGTTAAAAAAAACCGGGTTGGGATCAGGGTCCCCTGCCAGGTAAGTCGGAATGGTGATCATCTCCTCCGTTACTGTTACCCGGGAAATAATCCCTTCTTCTCCGGTATCTGTTTGTGATAACATCGCCTGCTCTGTTGTTAAACCAAGCAGAATGATAAGGGCAAGAAGTTTGAAAGGATTAAGTTGCATGTTCATCAGTTTAGTTAAAAATAGTTTCCGAAAATTAAGATTATTCCTTTAAAAAAACATAAAGCCTGCAAGATTCTCCTGCAAATAGTTTACCTGCCTTGCCTCGGGAATCCTGATCACCCATCTGGTCAGGCAGTTAGTCAGGGGCATAGGGGTTTCAATATCGCTGAGGCAACCAGTGCACCTGCAATCAGAACCAGGTGCATAATTTATGATCGTGTTTATAAAAACAATTATTTTGGGGTTTCAATATTTTAAAAAATTTTGTTCAAAGATCATTTTACCTTATATTAGAACCCCGGTTTAATTTTACCACTGAATGAAAGGACGGTTTTGTTTTAACGGCAATAAACTGAACTAAAATAATTATTACTATCATAAATAACCACCTAAAATAAACTTAAATATAAACAAAATGGACAGAAGAAAATTTATCGCCAGTACGGGGGCAGCCGCAGCAGGTGCATTCCTGATAAATCCTGTAACAGGTATGGCTGCCGGAACAACAGCACAGCGTGCTAAAAAAAGGCTGGCCCTTGTGGGTCTGGGAGTACGGGGAACAGGAATGTATGGTCACAATCTCCTGCGTGATTATTCAGATTATGTTGAAATGGTAGCAGTGTGTGACCAAAATCCCGGAAGGGTGAAGGTCGGCAGGGAAATGATAGGTGTTAATTGCCCGGTTTATACAGATCTTGAAGAGATGATCAGAAATGAAAGACCGGAAACTCTTATTGTTACAACATGGGACGACACACATCATGAGGTTGTTAACAAAGGAATGGAAATGGGTTGCGACATTATTGTTGAAAAACCCCTCACTATCGATGAAGTGAAGGCCCAGTCCATTATAGATGCCGAAAAAAAATACGGAAAAAAGTGCATCGTAACTTTTAACTACCGTTATCCACCCTACAGGGCAAAAATGAAGGAACTTATCATGGAAGGTATGATAGGGGATGTAACATCGGTCGATTTTCAATGGCAAATAAACCATTCACACCTGCAGGCGTATATGATGCGCTGGCACGGCGAAGCAAACAGGGGAGGCACATTGTGGGTGCATAAATCAACACATCATTTTGACATGGTCAACTGGTTTATTAATTCGGAACCGGTGCAGGTGCAGGCATATTCTGCCCGGGAGCGTTTTGGCGACAAGGGCCCCTTCCGGGGAAAGAATTGCAGGAACTGCGCCCATACTTCAAAATGTCCCTATTACTGGAATATCAATGAAAACGAACGATTAAGAAGACTTTATGCTGATAATGAGCATTATGATGGTTACATAAGGGATAACTGCGTTTTCCGTCATCAGATAAATTCTTTTGAAAAACATTCGGCCATAGTCAAATATGCCAATGGAGTCTACCTTAATTATTCTCTTACCGCAGATACAGATTATTCCGGATACTGGATTGCCTTTAACGGCACCAAAGGAAGGCTGGAAGCCAGGGCCCTGGGTTATCCGCGCAAGGACCATATCGATATTGTTTTCACTCCGGTGAGCATTTACAACGACAAACCGGCAGAGGTAATCACTGTCCCGTTTGCATCCGGCGGACACTGGGGAGGTGATCCAATAATGAATGACAAGCTTTTCAAGAATCCTGATATGCCAGATCCGCTTGGTCAGCAGGCCGGTATTCGCGACGGGGTTATGTCAATTCTTATCGGTATTGCAGCGAGAAAAAGTGTAGCTGAAAACAGGGCGGTTGATATCGCGGGACTGACCAGTCTGGTACCTCAGGCTGTAAAACCTCCGTTTTCCGGATAGCAACTCCCGTTACGTCTTCTCCAAAACAGCATAAATACAGGTAACCGCGTAATATTCAAGGAGCAGAAAACCCCGGATCTTTCCGGGGTTTTCTGATTAAATCCCAACTCTTCAGTAACTTTTTTCTATATTCCACACAAAGGCTCTCAACCCAACCTCCTTATTTGTTTCGTCAAGTTTTTTAACCTTTTCAAGGAGGACATCAACCAGATCATCAGGAATTATTGTCATCGCGGCCGAGTTAAGCTCGGGCCATGTGTGCGTTCCCATCCGGGGGTCTCCTGTCTCGGAACCTCTTCCCCTTACTTCGCTCCACCAGGTAAAACCCCGTATCTTGAGTCTGTCAAATATAAACTCAACCTTTTCTGAATTTGCCTGGTTAAATACTAACATTACTGCCTTCATCTGTTTATAATTTTTTACATGAGTGTTTTCAGCTCCACACAACTAATTTCCATTCATGAATGTAAATTTATTCCTGATCTTCTGTATCTTATCCCTCTCTCCTCTTCTAGAAAAGATTCCATACACTACGGGAACAATAACCAGTGTTACAATTGTTGAGAACAACAATCCACCAATCAGTGTTATCCCCATAGGACTCCATATCTCCGACCCTTCACCGCGGCTGAGGGCGAGTGGCAGCATAGCCAGAGTTGTAGTCATTGCAGTCATCAGTACCGGCCTGAGTCGCATCCGGCCGGAAACTGCAATTGCATCATTAAGATTATACCCTCTGTCCCTCATTAGATTAATATAATCGATCAGCACAATGCCATTTTTAACAACAATACCTATAAGAAGCACGGCTCCCAGTGCCGCAATAACGCTTAATGTTGTGTTTGTAATGAAAAGAGCCAGTATAACTCCGGTGAATGAGAATGGTATGGAGAACATTATCACAAAGGGCATCACGAACGATTCAAACTGTGAAGCCATTACCAGAAAAACCAGTATCACACTTATAACAAGCAGCAACCCAAGATCCATGAACGAATCCATCATATCTTCGTAAGCACCGCCAACATTTACCATTACTCCCGGCGGTATCTCTGTGTTTGCAACAATTGAGTTTATCTCTGCCGCCAGGTCCCCAAGTGCGATCCCTGAAGGTACTGCTGATACAGTAACCACCCGCTCCCTCCTTTTCCGTTCAATGTTGGGAGGATTCCAGTACTCCTTAATTTCTCCAATCTCGCTTAGCGAAATTTTATTACCCATAGCATTTGTTATCATAAAAGACTCAATGTCGGTAATGGAACCTCTGAAATCTTCCTGATACCTGACAATAATATCAAATTCGTCACCCTCTTCCCTAAGCAGCGAGGCTGTCATACCTGCTACCCTGTTACGTATNGCCGATGCGACCATAGCGGTATTAAGACCATTTTGAGCCAGTTTCTGCCTGTCCAGTACAATCTGAAGCTCAGGCCTGTCATCTTTGCGGCTGACCTGAACATCCTCGGCACCGGGTATCTCCTCTACTCTGGCTCTGATCTCTTCAGCAAGGCCGCTGGTTACATTAAAATCGTATCCGAATATCTCTACATCAACTGTAGTACTGCCTAATCCGCCACCGCTTGTCGTGACAGAAAATTCAACAATCTCCGGTATTTGCTCTATCTGTCGGCGAAGGTCATCTGCTATTTCCCATACAGAACGGTCGCGCTCAGATACAGGAGAAAGCCGTGTAACAAGATTTATCATATTGGAACCGCCCTGGCTGAAAAGCGCCATCAGCCCTCCTGAATCATCAGACCCGGATGATACCGCCATTATCTGCACTTCAGGGTATCTCTCTACAATTATTCTCTCAAGCTCCCGCGCAACTTTTACCGTCTCCTCTACCCTTAATCCAGTAGTTAGTTCAATTTCTGCATTTATTCTGCTCTCATCAGATTCAGGCATAAATTCAGTACTTACAAAATTCAGCATAAATAATGAGCCAATAAAAACGGCCAGTGCGATCACAAGTATTTTCTTTTTGTTTTTAAGTGCACTCCGGAGTGTTGTTTCATAAAAACTCTCAAACCATTCCAGGAATGGTTCAATAGTTTTTGCATGACTGAACCTGCCTGGTTTTTCAATTCTTTTTTTAAGTTCAAGCAGTTGAGAGGCGAGCATTGGAGTAAGAGATATTGCAGCTATAGTTGAAGTAACTACTGTTATAGATACAATCCATCCCAGCTGTTTAAACAGTACTCCGGTCATACCACCTACCAGAGTTAGCGGGAAAAAAACCGCAACTATGACCAGGGTGGTAATTATGACTGAAAGCCAAACTTCATTTGTAGCGTATATTGCAGCTTCCCGGGGACTGGTTCCTCGTTCGATGTGGCGGGAAATATTCTCAAGCACAACTATTGCATCGTCAACTACCATCCCCAAAGCAATAGAAAGGGATGCAAGAGAGATCACATTAAGAGAACCTCCGGTCACATAAAGATAAATAAACGAAACAATTAATGATATCGGAATGGTAAGTACCACAATGAAGGTGGCTCTCCATTTACCCAGAAAGAAAAGTACTACCAGCACTACGAAAAAAAGTGCCCATAGCATAGTCTGCGACAGGTTGCTTACAGAATCACTTATAAAAACAGACGTATCCAGGATCTCATTTATACTGATATCAGGTGGCAAATCCAACTTAAGCTCTTCTATTGCATTTTTAACATCCCTGGCAACAGTAACAGTGTTTGCCCCAGACTGCTTCATCACAAACATCCGGACACCCTGGCTGCCCATTATACGTTCATCAAGAGTGATATCCCTCAGGGTATCACGTACCTCGGCAACATCTTTCAGGAATACAGTAGCTCCTCTAAAATGGCCAACAACCATATCATTTAGCTCATAACTCTCCGTTAACTCTCCCTGAACCCGAAGCTGGTAATCCATCATGCCCATCTTGATATTTCCGGAAGGCATATTCATATTCTCTGCCCTGATCAAATTACCTATTTGCTCAATGGTGAGATTATATGCATCAAGCTTTACCGGATCAACCTCAATATAGATTCTTCTCTGCGGAGTTCCTATCATACTGACAGAGCCTATTCCATCAATACGGTTCAGTGGATTTATAACTCTCTCTTCAAGAATCTTAGCCAGTCCGGGATAACTCTCTTCAGCGGTAACGGCATAAAATACGATGGGAATCATACTCATATTAAACTTGAAGATAGAAGGCCGGTTAACATCATCCGGAAGGTTGTCGAACAAAAAGTCAATCGCATCCCTTATATCATTTGATGCTTCATTCAGATCGGTATCCCAGTCGAATTCCAGGCTTATAACCGATAGATTATCACTGGAAACAGAAGTTATCTCCTTAAGATTATCTACAGTATTAAATGCATCTTCCAGCGGACGCGTCACATTGGTTTCAACATCGCTGGCGTTGGCACCCGGATATGTAGTCATTACAGAAATGAAGGGAGGATCCATCTCCGGATAGAGGTCTATCGGAATGTATATGAGTGAATAAATCCCCATCACTATAACAGCTGTAAAAACCATCAATGTAGTGATAGGTTTGTTAACGGCGTTTTTATATATACTCATCGTAAATTTTGATTATTCGTGCATAAAAGGTTATTATTCTGCTGCTCCGGATATTAATTTACAGCAACCGCCACACCATCAAGCAATCTGGCCTGTCCGGCAATTACCAGGTTATCACCAGACTGAATCTCATCTGATACTATTTCAACCATATCATCAAACCTGTCGCCTATCTCCACAACCACCCTTCTGGCCCTCCCGTTCTCTTCAATAAAGACAAACCTTTCGTTTGACCCCTGGAGCTTCAATACAGCAAGAGCAGGCACTACAAAGACTTCTACCTCTTCAAGATCAATTGTTGCCCTCGCAAACATACCCGGACGCAGTTTTCCCCCGCTGTTTGGTACAGCCAGCTCAACTGTAAAGGTGCGCGTAGCAGGATCGACTGTTGGATAAATCCTTGTAACATTGCCGGTGAATTGTTCACCTGCCCAGACATCAGAATTTACAGCAACTGTCTTGCCTGAACTAATGTAAGGCAGGTATCTTTCGGAGATATTTACCAATGCCTTGAGTTGCGATGTCTGTACAAGTGAAAGTATGGCAGCTTTGCCGGCAGGTGTATTGGGAGTGCCCGAAAACATCTCCCCATCCTCAAAGTATTTACCCGAAACTGTTCCGTTGAAGGGGGCCAGCAATCTTGTATTCTCTTTCAGAAACTCGACGTTGGATTGTGCCAGTTCATATTGTGTTTTGATCTGGTCATACTGTTGCTGGGAAACACTTCCTGTTCTCCTCAGGGTATCAAGTCTCCTGTAATCCTTTTCCACACTGGCCAGCTGGACCTGTGCCTGCTGCAGCTGCGTCCTGTCCATCTCCACAAGCAGTTGTCCCCGAGAAACCCTCATACCGGTTTCAACATGAATTTTCTGGATCCTTCCGGGTGAAGAAGAAACAAGNTGAACCTCCCGGAAAGCCATAAGGTTTGCCGGGTAGGTTATACTTCGTGAAATATCACTGTAATCCAGCTCAATAACCCTCACATTCTCTACTGCATCGTCTTCTGAAACAAATTCCTGACCGGATCCGGTACCTGTCGATGAACACCCGTAAAACAGGGCGGTTATTACCGGAATGACAATCAGTATGGATTTCATAACTTTCAGATTCATTTTGTATCGTTTTATTTGATTTAAAATTTTCTATTCTCTACTGTACCAACTACCAGAAGTATTACATCCGGTTTTTAATTAAATTGAATTCAGCAATTTATCCATTTCGACCTGTGCTTCAAGCAACTGCATCATGGCTGAAACAAAGCTGTTCTCTGCCTGCAGGTAATTGTTGTTTGCAGTTGTAAGATCAAGGCTTGAGACCATACCCTGCTCATACTTCCTCGTAATGTTTTCAAATACCCTCCGCGAAACTTCAACATTTGTCTTCTGATTCTCATATTGCTCAACGGCATTTCTCAGATTATAACGCAGTTGCTTCTCCTGGATCATTAATTGTTCAGATATCAGTTCCTTCTGGTTAACTGCAACCTCCAGGTTAATTTTTGCCTGCCGGACCCTCGATTGTCTCACCCCGCTCGAAAAAATAGGGATACTTACATTCACACCGATAACATGTTTGGGCTGAATATCAAACTCAGGTTTCATGAGCTTTTCAGTGTAATTATAGAATCCCGCTATTGTTGGTAGATATGCAGCCCGTTCCAGGTCAACCTGTTTTTCAGCTACACTGGTTTGAAGCTCTATAAGCCTATAATCAAAATTATCCTGCAATGCAAACGGGTTCAGAAGACTGCCTGTGAAATCAGACCGGTCAACAATATTTTCCAGCTCGTCGGTCAGTATGATCTCTGCCGATGCATCAAGTCCCATCTGCAGCCTCAACATATTCAGCGAAAGTTCAACCTGCCTGTCTGCTGCCCTGAGTGCATTTTCCAGCATATTGGCCTGTACTGCCAGCTGGTCATAATCCAGCTCCTCGGCTACTCCTGCATCTACCATGGCCCTTGTTTTTTTTAGAACATCCATGATGTTGACCAGGTTAGCCTCAACAATCTCTCTCGACTCCATTGAAATCAGTCCCAGATAATAAGCCCGGGTTACATGGGCCTTGATCTCCTGACCGGTTTTTTCAACGCTGGTTTCCGTGATCTCCTGATAAAGTTTTGCAGTCCGGATCCCCACTATATAACTCCCGCTGAAAATCAACTGGCCCACCGACAGGTTCAGATTACTGGTCGGATTGAACTCAATTACAGCAGGTACCGGTCCGAAGGCAAGCTCGGCAGTGGATCCGAAAAAGTTATTATAATCGACCGTTGCATCAACCTGGGGCAATCCCCGGGCAATAGTTTCTCTCAGACGAAGTGCAGCCTCATCAACTGCCAGGCCGGCATTGATAAGATTCCTATTATATTCCATGGCATAGTGCCTGGCACTGTCCAGACTCAGCTTCAACTCTGTCTGTGTTTTTCCGTGAAAACACGAAAACAATATCAAACCGACAGTAAACAGAATTTTATTCAAAAACCTTTTTTGCATACTTTACAAATATTATGGATAATAAATACATTAATCTGAAAACTTTAAAAACTCATTCATTTTTCCTGATAGCTATTTGTTTCCTTTTTCAGGAATGTGCTTTTCAATCATCTTAAGACCTTTTTCAGTGGCAATACCTCTGAGGAAATTAATAATGATATGTTCAAATACCGCAGTCTTTGAAAACTTGCCTTCCGGGAAAATCTGGTCATCTGACATGATATTCAACTGCTGGTTCAACAAAATTGCTACTATATCGATATTTATCTCCCTTCTGAAAAGGCCTTCATTAATACCTTTCTTAATAATTGTGAAAATATGGGAAAGGTGCCTTTCATAATTGATCGTATATGTCTCCTTCCATATCCTGTAGTGATATCTTTTAAGATCTGTAATAAATAACGGGTTAATACTGTTTATGGCACTGATCCCATGCTCAAGCATACGGAACACAAGGTCAATTGTATTCTCAGCATCTGAAATAAGGTGATGGGTTTCTTTTTCATGCAATTTGTCAAGCTTGATAAGACATGACCTGAGAAGTTCATCCTTATCTTTAAAGTTCTCATAGACAGTTCGCTTTGACACTCCTGCCTCCCTGGAGATATCATCCATGGTTATTGCTCTTATTCCTGAACGGAAGAACAACCCTGTAGCCTCATCAACTATTCTATCTTTCAATATCATTTGGTTTTCATTTGAATTGATCAGCAAAATTATAAAAAACTTTGTAAACTCATATAGTTTTTAAATTTTTAACAAATATTCAATACCGGCTCAATATTTGAAAGCAAAACTTCTCAAATATTGAGCCAGACATCTTAACTTACTGATAAAGTGGTTTATATAAACTAACGGAATAGTCAGATCTTCAGGCAGCGTCTCAGCAACCGTACATTAACGTACAAACCTGTCCGCTTTTGAACAAAGGCCGGCAACGGTTCAGCCTTTAATAGAATCTATTATACGGGCCATTTTCAGGCTCACATCGGTACCGAACACATCCTTCTGAGTTTTGGGAGGTGAAAACGAAAGTATCTTATCGCATATATCCTTATCTGAAGGATTAATAAGCAGGTTCCATTTTTCATTGACTGTTTCAAGCCATTCGGTTTCCGTGCGCAAGGTAATACATGGCCTCTTGAGAATATATGCTTCCTTCTGTATCCCGCCCGAATCGGTTATTATCCTCTTGCTGTATTGTTCAGTTACGATAAAATCAATATAACCCAGCGGTATTGTCAGTACAATATTCTTAACATCAAGCCCTGAATCCTCCAGCACCTTCTTTGTCCTGGGATGCACCGGAAAGATAATAAGTTCGCCGAGGTCATCAAGCTGACCGAGAATATTGGAAAGCACCTGAGGATTATCGACGTTGTAATTGCGATGCAGTGTCAGAAGATTAAATTCCTTGTTCTCAAGGTCAAGATCATGTATAATGGTTGATTTCTCCATTGCAACCGGCAGGTTTTGTTTTATGGTATCAACCATAATATCACCGGTAATGTATGTCCTGTCCTCCAGTCCTTCACCCTTAAGAAGGCCGGCGGCACTCGTTGTGGGGGCAAAAAGGAATTCCGAGATATGGTCTGTAACCACCCGGTTTATCTCCTCGGGCATTTCCTTATTATAACTCCTGAGTCCGGCCTCTACATGTACCAGAGGGATTGTCAGCTTTGAAGCCGCCAGTGCTCCCGCCAGAGTGGTATTGGTATCGCCGAACACAATAACAATGTCAGGCTTTTCCTTCAGCATAACATCCTCCAGTGACTTCATCATATCACCGGTTTGTTGTGCATGCGACCCTGACCCTATGCCGAGATGGTAATCGGGATTTCTCATGCCAAGGTCAGAAAATATCTGCTGGGACATGGCAAAGTCATAATGCTGCCCTGTATGAACAATTACCTCCTGATGGTTCGTGTGGAGTTTTTCAGATAACGGGGCGAGCTTGATGAACTGAGGCCTTGCCCCAACAATTGAAATGATCTTCATAAATTTCTGTTATAGATTATCTTTGCGGATGTTTGCTGTATCTTCCCTGAATAAAGTCATATGCTCTGCTGTTTCACGTACCAGCCTCTGAACCTCAAGTCCGTGATGCAAATCCGGCACCGTAGCAAGTTTATCTTTTCCCGTAAGGAAAACATAATGAGCATGTATCAATGCACGCAACCATCCTGCCGGTACATGCCCGCTTGGAAAACTGGTAACCGGTTTGTAGCTGCTTCCGGTAAACCGTGTAGACCAGTCGCCGCTCTCTTCAAAGAAATAGTCGAACCGGTCGGGGTTTAATGAGTTGTATTTAAGCGTTCCTCTCTCACCAAATATTTCAAATGCCATCATATCTCCTATTCCGCTGCTCACCCTGCTGGACGAAACATTGCCCACGGCATGCGATTTGGGGTCATAGACAGATATCTCCGAATAGAGATCTGAACCAGGCGATACATCGGTATAGCTTCCTGACTGTATGGCAGATCTGATCTGAACCCCCTCGCCAAGAAATGCTACCATCAGACTGAGTGCATGTGACCCCAGATCGGCCATGGCACCGCCATCCGGAGCATCGGTAAGTCGTGTCCTCCTTTTGTTCCTGTAAGAGATATCCAGATAATCGCTGTGCTTCAATGTAAAGCTGAAGTGCAAGGGCCTGCCGAAGTCTTTCTCCCGCCACCAGCTCAGCGCCTCCCTTATTGCAGATCCCATCAGGAACTGAAATCCAACCTGGATGATTTTATCACCATGATTCTCACTGAGGATCCTTCCGATCTCCATCTCTTCGCTATGATTTGAACAGACTGGTTTCTCGAGATATATCCTCTTTACTGCAGGCATTGAAAGGGCCGCTTTAAGCTGGGTGAAATGAACATTGTTGGGACCGAGTATAAATACCGTGTCAATATCTGCCGATGATGTCAATTCGTCAACCGTCAGCGCTGACCCGAATTCAAATTCCGAAGCGAATGAATTACGGCTTTCTGCTCGTGCAGAGGTAACTGCAGCAAGATTGAATTCCGGTGGTTCAGGATAGAAATATTTAAGAGAGTTAAGGGCAAAAACATGGGACCGCGCTATTCCGCCTGCACCCAGGAACCCTATATTGGCTTTGTTCATAAGATCTTGGTTACAGGGGATTTGTCAGATCAAAGACGGCTGCAAACACAACCTCTTCGTGATAGAGAAGCTGATAGGTCATTGTGCTCATGTCCTCAGCCAGAATAATTCTCCATTCACGGTTAAAGATATCCTCCAGCAATTCAACCGTATATTCATCAGCAGGGAATTTCTGCATGTATGCAGTACCCGTACCATCGGCATATCCGCCGTAAAGTGTCTGCTCCTCAGGTGTTCCGTCCTCATGCCTGTGGTCATGCCTGAACCTTAGTCCCCGTTCCTCAACCAGGAACATCCATGTTCGCGATCTGTCGTCATCCAGGTGAAAAGGAATATGGACCCTGTCATCCTCACATACAGTTACATGCATTACAAAATCCTTATCAGCCCAGCTCTCCCGTCCGGGAGCCATATAAGTCTCCTCTCCCCTGAAAGAACTGCCGCAAAGGCCTGCAAGATTATCAAGAAAGGCCCTTTCGGCGGCTGTCAGCGATGATTCAAGTGCTTCAACCCTGACAACCATATCTTCGGATGAACGTTGATCCTCCTGGCCACGTTGTCCGCAGGCCAGTAACATTATAGAAACTATAAATAAAAAAAGCGATTTTCTGATCATGATTTATTTTATCTTTTGATGGGTTACTTTATCTCCAGTGATTTTGGTGCTGCAAGATAAAAAATATTTTTCACCCTGCATATGATCCCGGATAAAGAAAAAACAAATGGCGAATATGTAAATAAAAAAAATCAGGCACCCCGGTTTCTGTTCCATTGTGCCTGATTGGCTGTGTTATACCTGATTGCCTTTACTATACTATACCTGACTTCCTGTATTATACCTGATTGCCTGTTCTTTGATCCTGATATATTACAAAATCTGGCCTCTACTCAGTTTCCCAGGGTATTATCCTGAAAAACAGTCCCGGAGCTTCGGTAAGCACATAGATATATCCGTCAGGACCCTGCCTTACATCCCTGAATCTGGCGAACCCGTCGAGAAGATATTCTGTATCTGTTACCTCATTTCCGTCAAAGACGACACGATGGATATGCTGTCCCGCAAGGGCACCAACAAGCATATTCCCTCTCCAGGCCGGATATCTGTCACTGTCCACA
>SL_3KL_010_SEDDRAFT_10002350_pt1 | contig 17322 bp, 19 predicted proteins | sample SodLakKL_010_SED_2_FD_10381 | JGI IMG/M metagenome (IMG submission 10381) | reverse complement strand
GCAGGTGGCGGACATGCAATCGCCGCAGGGGCGTATATCCCTGCAGGGACGGAGGAAGTTTTTGTCAGAGAGATCGATGATATCCTCGCACGGCAGTCTTCGTCGTGTGCGGAGAATAGCTGAATTTCAGTTTGGACGAGGAGCGGGAGAGGCACTCTTTCCAGAGACATGTACGTTTCAGTACTCAACATCAAAGAGGATACGCTATGTCAGTGATGGTGGCAGGAGGCTTGCCACGGTCCGTGCACAGGACGGGCGGCTCACCCTCAGCTATGATGGTGCTGAACGTATCCATGCGTTCTGTGCGGCTCCCAGGGGTCGGGTTGTAATTCATCCGGAGGCAGTCCCCTTTGTCATTGCAGGCAAGAACGCGATGGCAAAACATGTGATTCGGGCAGATCCGGATATTCGGGCAGAAGACGAGGTCTTCGTCGTCGATGAGGAGGATACACTCCTTGCGACCGGTATGGCGGCCCTCTCAGGGTCAGAGATGCTGGAATTTAAGTACGGTGGTGCCGTAAAAGTACGGCAGGGAAGGGATAAGAGATGATGCCAGGTGGAATGAACCCAAAAAAGATGAAACAGATGATGAACAAGCTCGGCATGTCGATGGAACCTATCGAAGGTGTCACCCGTGTCACCATCGAGGCGAGGGATGGAACCTACATCTTCGATGAGGCCGAGGTCGTCGGAATGACGATGCAGGGCGTGACAACCTACCAGCTGACAGGGACCCCCAGACTTGAACCTGCGAAGATCCTCGACTCCGCACCCGTGGAGGTCGAGATCTCTGAGGATGATGTGAAGCTCGTCGCCATGCAGGCGAATGTTTCGGAAGAGGCTGCACGTGTTGCTCTGAAAGAGACGAACGGCGATATTGCTGAGGCGATCATGAAGATCGGCTGGCAATGATCGAGGAGGGGGATCGCGTCCTCCTCATCGGCCCGAAGAGGGAGTACTACCTCCGGGCAGGGCCGGGAAAGTTCGGATCCGATGCAGGAGAGATAGAACTCTCTGATCTCGTCGGAAAGGAGCCCGGCGATGAGATCACGACACACCTTGGGAAGGCATTCACACTGCGGGTCCCGCGTCCTCCGGATCTCTTTGCACATGGAAAACGGAGCGGTGCACCGATGCTCCCAAAGGACATCGGGATGGTGATCGCATACACCGGTATGAACCGCAGAGACAGGGTGCTCGATGCCGGAACCGGGAGTGGTGTGGCGGCTATTTACTTCGGCGGGATCGCTGCTTCAGTTGATACCTATGAGATCCGGCCCGAATTTGCACGCCTCGCCGAGAAGAATATCGCTGATGCACGCCTTGATAACGTCAGAGTTCATCCGGAAGATATCCTGGCTGCCACCGGGAGATATGATATCGTTCATCTCGATATGATGATACAGCCCGAACATGTCGCCCATGCCCACAGCCTTCTCGTTCCAGGCGGTTTCTTTGCAACCTACACCCCGTTCTTTGAACAGACGTTTGCCGTCATCGATGCTGCGGCAGAGCTCTTCGGAGGAGAAGTTCACTGCTACGAATGTATGGAGCGCGAGCTGACCCGGAGTGCGCGTGGAACACGCCCATCTACACGGGTCGCACACAGCGGGTTTCTGACGATAGCACGAAAGTGATCCCCTCGTTTTATCTGGATAGCAGGGTAACGTCTGGTACAATGAGGCGATACCCTCAGACTGGCGGATCATTATGGATCATATAATCTCGATAAAAGAGGTGTCACGGGAAGAGATCGATGACATCCTCGATCGGGCGGCTGCGATCGACCAGGGCTCTTTCGATCCTGATGCCCTGGAAGGGAAGATCCTTGCCGTCCTTTTTTTTGAACCAAGTACCAGAACACAGATGTCATTTACCGCGGCGATGCAGCGGCTGGGGGGCAGGGTGATCAATCTCGGCTCTGTAGAGGCAAGCTCGATTGCAAAGGGAGAGACACTTGCTGACACCATACGGGTTGTCTCAGGGTATGCTGATGCGATCGTCCTGCGACACCCAAAGGAAGGAGCGGCACTGCTTGCATCCGAGTTCTCAACAGTACCTGTCATCAATGCCGGGGACGGTGCGGGCCAGCACCCTTCCCAGACACTCCTCGATCTCTTCACCATCAGGCAGTCGATGCCACTTGAGGGGATCGATGTTGGATTCCTCGGGGATCTCAGGTACGGGAGGACGACACATTCCCTTGCATTCGCTCTCTCACACTACGGTGTCCGGATCCATACCATCACCCCGCAAGGACTCGAACTCCCGCCAAGCCTCGTCTATGATCTCCATGAAGCCGGAACTGAGATTGTGGTTCATGAACATATCGATGATATCATCCCTGAGCTTGATGTCCTCTATGTGACCCGTATCCAGAGGGAGAGGTTTCCGGATCCTGGCTCCTACGCATCCATCGCTTCATGGTACCGCGTGACACCGGAGGTGCTCAGCGGAGTCAGGGACCGGTTCATTCTGATGCACCCGCTCCCGCGGGTCGATGAGATCGACCCGGGCGTCGATTCGCTCCCATGCGCCCGCTACTTCGAGCAGGCAAAGAACGGCGTTCCGATTCGGATGGCTATGCTGCAGAAGGTGTTACAATGAAGAGAAAGCCCGAGGAAGGGCTTCTGATCAGCCCAATCAGGAACGGGACGGTGATCGATCATATTGATCCCGGGGAAGGGCTCTCAGTCCTCCGTATCCTCGGTGTCACCGGAAGGACGACGGAAGCCCTCTCGGTCGCGACGAATGTTGAAAGCAGGCAGATGGGAAGGAAGGATATCGTCAAGATCGAGAATCGTGAGCTGAAGAAGGAGGAGGTGGACCGTATCTCACTTGTTGCTCCGAATGCAAGCATCAACATCATCCGGGAATTCCGGGTTGAGAAGAAGATCGGTGTTGAGATCCCGCCCCTCATCACCGGTGTCATCCGCTGTCCAAATCCAGGCTGCATCTCAAATGCGAATGAGCCGATCAGAAGTTCATTTCGCTGCCAGTCAAGAGGGTACCGGTGCAGGTACTGCGAGACCTTGATCACACGGGATATTGCAACCTATATCATCTGATAAGATGGCCGTCGGGATCTATCTCCCCCCGATATATCCGGGTACTGGAGACGATCTTTCCGTCATCTGCAAGGACACAATGGATCGTATAGATATCTACCCTCTTCTTCCCACTATCCCCACGCAGCCTGTTGATCTCCAGAGCAACAGGATAGGTCTCCTCGGAGACGACGAGGGCTTCAAAATCATCGTTGAGTGCTGAGCCGTACCGGTCTGAGAGGCATTCCACGAAATACATCGCCTCAAAATTCATCGAGTCGATCCATCTGATCAACTCCTCCCTTCGAATATCATACGGACGGACGGGGTGGCTCTTCTTCTGCACAAATTCATCTGACGTGAGCCCAATGGTGACAAGCCCGTCCCTTCCTGCAATCTCAAAAGATCTGCTGAGGAGTACCCGGTGGCCTGCATGGAGCGGATCAAAGGTGCCTCCTACCATAACGTTCATGCAAGTCATCGTACAACATATACACTATTATGTGTAATGGTGGAAGCACCAGCTCCTGCATCTTTGTCGCCGGGAACAGCACCATTGTTGGTGATGTCACCTTTGGCACTGATGTGAGCGTCTGGTTTGGTGCCGTGATCCGGGGAGATCGTGAGCGGATCGTCATCGGGGATGGATCAAACATCCAGGATAACGCAGTCATCCACGGAAGTATCGGCCACCCAACACTCATCGGCTCACAGGTATCTGTCGGCCACGGGGCGATCCTGCATGGCTGTACCGTTTCAGATGAGGTCCTCATCGGGATGGGGGCGATCGTGATGAACGGCGCAGTGATCGGGATCGGGAGTATCATCGGTGCCGGAGCAGTCGTCACCGAGGGAAAGGTTATTCCACCACATTCCCTTGTTCTTGGCGTTCCCGGTAACGTCATTGCAGAGACGACAGAGGAGCAGCGCGCATCCATTCTGAAGAATGCAACCGACTATATGGCACTTGCGGGGAGGCAAAGGGATGCGTAGGGTTGTTGTCATCGGCGGGGGTGTTGCAGGGATTCAGGCAGCGCTCGATGTCGCAAACCATCATATCCCGGTGACACTGATCGAGCGGGAACCAAGCATCGGCGGCCATATGGCACAGCTTGACAAGACCTTCCCAACAAACGACTGCTCGATGTGCATCCTCTCGCCGAAGATGGTTGATGTCGAACGCCATCCCCTGATCACCATCAGAACGCTGGCAGAGGTAACCGATATAGACGGCGAGGTCGGCGCCTTCCGCGTAACAGTCCGACAGCACCCACGGTATGTCGATCCAAACCTCTGTACCGGGTGTGGAGACTGCGTCGAGATCTGCCCTGTCGAGGTGTATAACCGGTTTGATGCCGGTGTCGGGGTCAGGAAAGCAATCTACAAGCCACATCCCCAGGTTGTTCCCAACATCGTCGTCCGGGATGCGGAGCACTGTATAGAATGCGGTCTCTGCTATGATATCTGCGGCCGTGAGGCAGTTCTCCGTGAGGATACGGACAAGACGGAGGTGATCGAGGCGGCGAGCGTCATCATCGCCACCGGCTACCAGCTCTTCGATGCTGAGCGCAAGGCGATGTTTGGATACCTCAGGTATCCGGATGTCATCACAAGCCTGGAGTTCGAACGCCTGATCAATGCGAGCGGGCCGACCAGGGGAGAAGTGCGGAGACTCTCAGACGGTGCAGTACCCCGCTCCGTCGTCTTCGTCCAGTGTGTCGGTTCACGTGATATGCAGATCGGGAAGACATACTGCTCAAGCGTCTGCTGTATGTACGCGCTGAAGAATGCGATGCTGATCCGTGAGCACCATCCCAAGACCGAAGTGACGATACTGTACAATGACATTCGTGCCTATGGTAAGGGGTATGAGGAGTATTGTGTCCGTGCCGAGAAGGCAGGTGTCAATCTGATCCGTGCCTTCCCAGGCGAGGTGATCGCAGGTGATAACGATCTCATCCTTCCACTTGAAGATACGGAGACCGGCGAATTCATCAGCCTTCATGCCGATCTGGTCGTTCTCTCAGCCGGGATTGAGCCGGTACCAGACACACAGGCGATTGTGGAGCGGCTCGGCATCCCACTTGATCAAAACGGCTTTGTCAATACAACTGATCTGAAGCTTGATCCCGTAGGGACGATCCGACCGGGGATCTATGTTGCAGGCACGGTCACCGCCCCACGTGACATCCCTGATTCAGTGATGACGGCGGGTGCTGCCGCAATGAGAGCTACCCGCGACGCACTGACTACTGGTGAGTGATGCAGGAGCGGACGATCTGGTGGGAGGAGGGCGGTGTTGGCCTGATCGACCAGACACTCCTCCCCGGCCGGTATGAGCATGTCGTCTGTGCAACCGTTCCCAGACTGGTTGCGGCGATACAGAGGCTTGAGGTCAGGGGTGCACCGGCGCTCGGTGTGGCCGGGGCCTATGGCGTCGCCCTCGCATGCAAGGTGGCACTTGAGGACAAACCTGATGCCTTCCATTCATCGGTACAACAGGATGCTGCGGAACTCCGATCTGCCCGCCCGACGGCGGTGAACCTTACATGGGGTGTGGATCAGGTCCTCGCAGCCGTCATGGAGGAGAAGGATCCAGTTGCCGCCGCTGATCTCGCACTCAGACAGGCTGAGACTCTCGCTGACGAGGATGAGGCGATCTGCAGGCGGATCGGAAGCCATGGCGCAGGGATCATCGGAGATGGCGCAACCGTGCTGACCCATTGTAATGCAGGTGCCCTCGCCTGCTCTGCATGGGGAACAGCCCTTGGCGTGATCCGATCCGCTGTGGCAATGGGCAAGGGTCTCAATGTCATCTCATGCGAGACCCGCCCCCTCCTCCAGGGGTCAAGGCTGACTGCATGGGAGCTCTCCCGGGACAGTATACCGGTGACGACGATCATCGACTCCCAAGCCGCCTACCTGATGCAGAAGGGTGAGATAGACCTTGTTATCGTGGGTGCCGATCGCATCTGCCGTGATGGGGTCTTCAATAAGATCGGTACCTACATGCATGCGGTCACTGCACGGTACCATAAGATTCCTTTCTATGTCGCCGCACCGCGGTCAACCTTTGACCCGTCACGATCCATCGCCGATGTCATCGTTGAGGAGCGAAACCGTGATGAGGTCGCATCATTCTGTGGTGTGAAGACAGCTCCTGATGATGTGCCGGTTAGAAACTATGCATTCGATTCCACACCCCTTGACTTCATCACCGGTATCATCACCGAGGAGGGGATCATCACCCGTCCATACGATCACCCCTGGCTTCTGCCCTAAAGCAAGAGCATAAAGGGTTCGATAGTGAATACTAAATAATTATGATCTTTACGGATCCGACCTGGCAGAACCTGATGATCCTCCTTGGAGAGGTGACCCTCTTCATCATCCTCTTCCTCTTTGGAATTGCGATCCTCATGGCCATCCTGATCGTCACCTCAATCCGGTCAGGGAAGGTCCTCTTCCCCGCACTACTCCGTCCGTTCCTGGTTTTAATGGAGGGGTTCGTCAAAGGTCTCTGTGTCTTTGTTGGAATTGAACCTGGCGAGCTTCTGAAGTTTCTGATCAGGCTCGATAATCGGATGAATACAAGTGCATTCTCTGCAGTTCCGGTACAAGAGCGGGCCATCTTCCTCCCGCAATGCCTCAGGTCTGCAAAATGTCCGGCTCATCTCACCCCGGAAGGACTTATTTGTGTCGGATGTGGACGATGCGACCTCGGTTTTGCCATCCCGAAGATGAAGGGGCTTGGGTACCAGGTGTTTATTATACCTGGATCAACCTTCATCAAGCGGATGGTGCAGAAGTATCGTCCAAAAGCGATAATTGGTGTCGGTTGCCTTATGGAGATCAAGGAAGGGCTTGATATGTGCAACCGGAACGGGCTTGTCGGGATGGGGGTAGTCACAATAAAAGACGGGTGTATCGAGACGATCGTCAACTGGCATGATATCTGCGATGTTATCACTATCGGGATAGAACCCTCATCAATCCCCGACGATTTTGACGTTTCTTCCGACTAATGTTCCTGAATGTATCTTCCCATAGATCAGGACAGAATTTTCTGATTTCACATCTCCAACAGTAACACCGGGTCTGAGGATGATATCACCACCTGCTTCGATAGAGTGGAGATGTGCCCGATCACAGATCGTTGCGTTCTTATCGACCCGGAGTGGTCCTTTGATGATGCTCTCCCGCCCGATGACGGCGTTTTTGCAGACGATGTCCCCTTCAACCGATGACTGCGGACCAAGTTCAAGATCACCGTCAACGACAAGCCTCCCCCAGAAATGTGTGCGTGTGGGGACCATGAAGTCGCCATGTATATGGACATTTCCTTCAAAGAAAGCTCCGGGTTCTGCAAGATAGGTTGTATTTCGCTTATAGACTCGCATATCTCCCCTCTATACTAAGCAATTAGTCAATTGGGATAAAGATTTCCATTCCTGCCGCAACAGCAAAGATGAGCAGGGCTGCATACATCAGGTATGCCAGCTTTTTTGTCACATGAAGATCCCGCACGCATGCCGGGGTGGAACACCGTCTCACAGAATAGACGGATTTCAGAATCGCTGCATCCACAACAAGTATCCCGACAAGGTACGGAAGTCCCCACCAGAGGACCGGAATAAAGCTTGCTATGACGGCGATGATGGCACATCCAAACGCAACCGTTGCCGAACGATGCACACCAGCGACCATCGGTAGGGTCGTTGCCCCCCCTGCGGCATCTCCGTCGATATCCTCTGCATCCTTGAGGATCTCACGTGCAACCGTTCCAAAGAAGGTGATTGCTACCAGAGGAAGCGTGATGATGAGCCCTTCGATACCGGCGAGTGCCCCGCCAAAAAGGAAGATGCTCCCTGACAGATAGGCGACGGAGAGATTTCCAATGATTACTGCCCCTTTCAGATTTCGGGCATAGAAGATAAGGATCAGGGTGTTGAAGACGGCAATCGCAAGGCAGATCAGATTGGTGAAGAGTGCAGCTCCAATACCTCCGATAAAGAGGAGGAGGGCATACTGCTGTGCCATCTGAACCGTCATCTCACCCGATGGTATCGGACGATCAGGCCGGTTGATGGCGTCTATTGCAGCATCATAGGCATCGTTGATGGTATTGCCTGCTGCTGTAATCAGTAGGACGGTGACAAAGAGAAAGAGCGTCTCCGGGATGATCGATCCGGCCGCTATAAAATACGCGATGATCGCCGCCCCTCCGGCAACGAGGCAGTGCGCAGGCCGTGTGATTCGTATGAATCCCGGTAGGTGCATTCAAGTACTACGTTGGTAGTCAATCTATTTATGATTGGATGTACTATCCCGGTCGCTGCGGGCGAGGAAGAGGGTTATGACCGGGAAGACAGGAATGATCAATGGTCGCTGGTTGTAAACCGGGGATCCTCCTGAGTAATAACAGGGTTAATCAACCCATTTTTTGAAGAATAGACCCTGCAGAATAGACGGGCATGGAGGGATTTGAACCCCCGACCATTAGCTTAGGAGGCTAACGCCCTATCCTGACTAGGCCACATGCCCATTGACCAATATAGTTAGGGTGACGAAGGTATAAGTTTTGCTAAAACCAGGTATACAGAATGGATTCTGCTCTTGTCGTCGAAGGGACGACCCGGTTTTATATACCCCGGCAGGATGAGGAGGCTCACTTCCCACCGGGAACGGCTCCTGTCTTCTTCAATAAACGGATGGAACTGAATCGTGATGCCACCATCCTCCTCCTCTCTGATCTCCTCCCATCTGAATACCTCGACCTGATGGCGGCAACAGGCGTACGAGCACTCCGCGTCGCGCATGAATGCAAAATCCCTGTCATTGCCAACGATCGTGATGCTTCGGCGGTTGGATTTCTGAAGAGCAACGCCCAGCGGCTCAGCCTCCCCATCAGGGTAGCAAACCGTGATGCCCATGCGATTCTTGCGACCGAACGTTTTGAGACGGTGGATCTCGATCCCTTCGGGAGTCCGGCACCCTTCATCGACTCATGCATCAGGTCTGCGAGACGGTATCTCTTCGTGACCGCGACCGATACAGCGCCCCTCTGTGGAGCTCACCTGAAGGCGGGGATGCGGCGGTATGCAGCCCGGCCGATGAACACCGATTATCATCCGGAGGTCGGGCTCCGGATGCTCATCGGCCATGTGGCACGTGAGACGATGAAGTATGACCGGGGCATTGAGCCGATCCTCTCATTTACATTTGAACACTTCCACAGGACACATCTGCGGCTCATTCCGGGTGTCCGGGCGGCAGATAGAACACTTGCTTCCCTGGGCTATATCCACCAGTGCCCCTCCTGTGCGTTCCGTGAGGTGGAAGCCGGAATGCTTCCAGGAGCCATCATCTGTCCGCATTGTTCAAAAAAGACTGATCCTATCGGGCCGCTCTGGATCGGAGAGATCATCGACCGTGAGATTGTCGGGAGGCTTCTGAAGAGGATCCCGGCGATGACGCTTGGATCAAAAGCCCGCCTGACCCGCCATCTTACCCTGCTCCTTGGTGAACTGCCGCTCTTACCCCACTATGATTACCATCTGATGGCAAAGCGGACCGGGGCATCACCCCCGGCGATGGAGATCTTTCTGTCACGGCTCCGGGAGAGAGGGTTCCAGGCGAGCAGAGCACATTACTCCGGCACTGCCGTCCTGACAGACGCCCCTCTGGAGGTTATACAGGACGTCTTCAGAGTTTCGTGACGATGGTGAGGATATCGCGGTCTGCGAGGACATGTGGTAGACCGACACGCTGGGCATCATGCTTGACAGAGTTCCCCCAGACCTTCGCATACCTGAACCGATCAACAAAGTCGCGGTGAAGCCGGTTACAGACATCCTCAACCGTGCTGTCCTTTCTGATGATGAGTGGCTCTTCCATATCGGCAGGACTACCGACTGGCTTTAAGAAAATCTGGATGAATCCAAGGTGATTATAGATGGCATCCTTCAACCCGATGATGTTGTAGCCGGAGACTGCCGAGATCATGATTGGGGGCTGTCCAAACTGTTCGGTGAGGTGTTTTTCAATCTCTCGCCGTGTCTGATCATCAACGAGATCGACCTTGTTGATCGCGACAAACGCAGGGATATAACGTCGGTTACCGATCATTGCATCAATGAAATCCTCCTGATCCACATTTCCGCGGATGAGAACATCGGCATTGACGATCTTGTTCTCTGCAAGGATGGCCCGGATCTCATCGAGGTCCATGGTGGCTACACCTACGGTGTTGAGCCTGATACCCCCCATCCCGCTCTTCTTGATGGTGATATCGGGCTTTGGCTTGTTGATCCTGATGCCGGCATCATACAACTCCTTCACCAGGACATCGATATGCCGATCGTTGAATACATCGCCGAGGATGATGATGAGATCAGCCGTCCGAACGACGGCGATAACCTCCTTTCCGCGCCCTTTCCCCATCGCAGCACCAGCAATAAGCCCGGGAATATCCAGGATCTGGATCTTTGCACCTTTGTAATCCATCAGTCCGGGAACGACGGTGAGTGTCGTAAACGCATATGCTGCCGTCTCACTCTTTGTCCCGGTCAGTGAATTTAAGAGTGTCGATTTACCAACCGATGGAAATCCAACGAGGACCACAGTTCCATCCCCGGACTTCTTGACAGAATAACCATCTCCCGTTCCGGAAGATTTCATGGCGCGGGCAACCGCCTCATCTTTGAGTTTGGCGATCTTTGCCTTTAAGCGGCCGATGTGGAGGGATGTTGCTTTATTGTATTTCGTATTCTTGAGCTCATCCTCAATCTCACGAATCTGCTCTTCAAGGCTACTCATTCCTATATTATGGGCTCTCTCCCTTCATGAATCTATGGAATAGCTCAGCCCGGATCTGAATCATAACGATTAAATATCCAGAGGATATAGTTAATAGGGCACAAACGTTGCTGATATAGTGTAGTCGGTCAATCATGTAGGACTCTCACTCCTACGACTGGGGTTCAAATCCCCATATCAGCATTCTGACTGTTTTATCGTCTTTTTTTGTTTTGGAAAGGTATTATACAGATCTTTTCACAGGAAATAAATCCAAAAAAAGATATGGCTGTCCTGCGGTTCATCTCTCCTGTCTATTCATCATCAATTTTGGTATTATCCCCTCCTTCCTCTTCTTACGGTAGATCACTCCCCCAAAGATCATCATGAAGATGATCCCGAAGATGGCGATCACAAGCACCATGAACATTATCTGGGGATCGCGGAAGTTGGCGGTGACGACGACGAGTGCGGCGGAGACGTTCCGGAACCCGGTGCCAAAGGAGAGCACCTCGCGGTTCTGCCAGTCTGCCCCGCCCATCAGGTGGCCGATCACAAATGACCCGAGGATGAAGAGGATCGCGACAAGCACTCCCTGCAGCCCGAGGACTGCACCTGCCTTCCCGGTGAAGTCGCTTGTGAAGAGGACGAGGGTATAGATGAGGAGCACAAGGATGATCGAGAGGTCTGACGTCCTGCTGACGACCGGGTGGAGCACTTTTGCCACTTCTGACAGCCGTGCCCGCAGTGCCATTGTGATGATAAGCGGGATGAGCATGAAGGTGATGAGATAGAGGGTGGTGCTGCTCTTATCGATCGAGACATCCCCGATAAGGAAGGGGAGGACAAGCGGCATATAGAGGATTGTTACCAGAATGAGAATCATCGTCAGCCCGACGGCATAGGCGACATCTCCTTTCACAATCGAGATCGCCTTTGGGAGCGACGGTGCACCGGCGGCAGCGGCGACGATGAGAAGGCCGGTTGCAAGGCCGCTATCAAGGGGGATGAGCTTCAGGATCAGGAGGGCAAAGAGCGGGACGGCAAGGAAATTTGCAAAAAGCGAGATGGTGAGGAGCCCCTGTTTCTTCCATGGGGCGAGGATCTCTCCAACCGTCAGGTTGAGTCCCATCGCCGCGATGCTGGTGATGACAAAAAACCAGATCGCATAATTGCCGATATCGGATACCAGCGGGTTGACAACCATCCCTCTCCCCCTCCGGGTTCTTTAATCGGTTCCAGGAGTTAAAAAAAGGTTGTAATTATCCATATCATTGCCATCCACATAATGTGAGAAAACCGGATTGGACCCGGATACCCATCGTTCATTGCGCTCTTAACATAAGAAATGCGAAACGGTTATTGCTCATCTCTTCTTTTGTTATACAACCGCAAGGAAAGAGGGCTTCGTCATAGAAATACCGTTTGTGGGGTGTTCTTCATGGGTTGATTGGGCGCATAGAATCGCCCATCCATTTCCACCCCCCATATATGCCCATGCATACTGGTCAGATGCCGCTGATTGAACCAGAGCCAAAACGCCTGCTCCTGCTCTCTCCTATTCCTACGGTAGCCTGGTGAATAATCATGAATACGAGAACACAGATTATACGCCTCCTTGGATTACTTATTGTCATCACCTGCATGGTTGCAGGTGTTAATGCCGCCGGATCGCCTGCTGCTGACTTTTACGCCACGCCTGAAAACGGCAGCGCTCCGTTGAAGGTCGCATTCACTGACGCATCAACCGGGGATGCATCCGGCTGGGCATGGTACTTCGGTGATGGGATCATCGATTCGGAGTGGATAGAGATGGCCCCGGATGCAGGATGGTCACCACGGGGAGGCCATTCAATGGTTGCCCTTTTTGATGGGAGCGTCGTCCTGATGGGTGGCATTGAAGATGGTGCCTACACCCATGATGTCTGGCGATCAGAGGACTCCGGTGCCACCTGGACCCGGATTACTGCTGAACCCAGGTGGCCGCCCCGCATCTCCCATACCAGCCTTCTCCTCCAGGATGGCAGTATCCTTATTATGGGGGGCTTATTTTGGGATGGGGAGCAATTCCTCAATTATAACGATGTCTGGCGTTCAACCACAGGGGGCGCTCTCTGGACGAAGGTAACCGACGAAGCCGGGTGGTCGGCCCGTGATGGCCTTACCAGTCTTCTCCTTCACGACGGCAGCATACTCGTGATGGGAGGATGGGATAGAATCGGCCAGAAAAACGATGTCTGGCGCTCGAATAATAAAGGAATTTCCTGGTCCCAACTCACCTGGCGAGCCGAATGGCCGGCCCGTACTTACCATTCCAGTGTTCTGCTCCCTGATGGAAGTATTGTCCTGATGGGTGGCTACGTTGAAGATGAAGGTGAATGGTCATACTTCAACGATGTCTGGCGCTCAACCGATAATGGTGCCACCTGGATCGAAATGACATCAGATGCCGAGTGGTCGGCCCGTGATGGCCATACGAGCGTTGCACTCCCTGATGGGAGCATTTTTCTGATGGGAGGCAGGGATGACGATGCAAGGTATAACGATCTCTGGCACTCAACAGATTCCGGTGCCACCTGGACCGAGATCACTCCTGAGACGGGGTGGCATGCACGAGACCGTCAGGAGAGTGTGCTCCTTCCTGATGGGAGCATTCTCGTCACAGGTGGCTGGCATTATGATGGGAATGACGAATTTACCTACTTTAACGATGTCTGGCGGCTGGAGACAGCCAGCTCAATGATACAGAATCCCTCTCATCTCTATATGGCTCCGGGCAGCTATAGCGTCACACTCCGGGCATTCAATGCCGCAGGGTTTTCCACCCTCACGAAAGAGGATTCTATTACCGTCACCGAGCCTGTCCCTCCAGAGACACCAGCTCCCCCAGTCACTCCTGAGCCTGAAGAAACACCTGTTCAGACACCAACACCAGAGGAGTCCCCGGTTGCCTATGCACCGGTTCTGCTCATGATCGCAGGGCTGATTGTAGTTGCGATGCGAAGAGAGGAATAATCTTTTTTGCGCGATTTTATACGAGAGAGTCTATCCCGGTAACTCTTTTTCCCAGACCTTGAATTCAAAAAAAGTATTTAATTTATATTTTACGCAGATATAAAAGGATTATAAGAATTGCACCTATGGTTATCAAAGCCGCTGTCGGGGCAGGAGTCGGCTCTGGTGTGGGAGTTGGGGTTGGAGTGGCAGGAGTCGGCTCTGGTGTGGGAGTGGGTGGAGGTGTGGCAGGAGTCGGCTCCGGTGTTGGAGTGGGGGTTGGAGTGGCAGGAGTCGGCTCTGGTGTGGGAGTGGGAGTGGGGGTTACTCCACGGACCTGATATGTTATCGTATTTGATTCAGGAGCATAATCTGCAAATCCCTGTGGGTTCTCCCATATCACCCGAATTGAATGGCCACCCCTCCCAAGTTGCTGAGAGGTAAACGAACCCACAACTTCATCAGTATACATAACAGGTGATGTGATATTTATATTTGAGAAGTCCATGCCATCAACGACCCACGTCTCTCCTCCATCCGGACCGGTGAATATGACGGTGACCGTTGCCGGATAATGATTCCCCACCCGGTAGTGTGCTGCGACCCTTGAAGATATAATCTTCACAGCGAGTCTTGTTGTCTCAGGGATGGTAATTCCTTCGGTTGATTCGTGATGATAAGGACTGGCCAGAACAACATCTATCTCAAGACCTGGACGCTCGATACGTATGGATGCACCTGCACCATCAGCGGACGAATACGCAAAATAGGTTGCTGGTACTTCCAAAACCTCTACATCAAGGACATGAAATGAAGTATCATCAGAAACAGGGATCGTATCCAGAATTGCTTTTGATGGATTATCATCCCGATATCTCTGTAAACTTTCAACAGGATTGTTGGTTGTGGTGTTTCTTAGCTGGGTGAGATCCAAATCCCGTTCCCAGATAAAGATCGTATCTCCAGGTTGAATGTCAGATATCCCAGGTCCTCGCGCCATTGCTGAATGTGTTATCAGCGATACGGCAAGGATGAATACTATGAGGAGGGTAACCCCTCTTATAAATCCGGTTGTCATGCTCATGAGAAGACCTCCCAGTACTCTCCATACAAGAGAATAGATTATATAAAATTATTGTAACCGGACTGAAGAAAATAGGATCACCAGGCTGGGGCCCCCCAAACTCCTCCTTAGAAGAGATTGGCACAAATACAAAAAGATAGCAGGAAAGAACCAGAATTCTTCCAACATCTTTCTCCAACCTTTTTCACACTGACGCTTTCCTGAATAAAAACGCCCCGATAACGATCATCACCACCGTACTTGCAGTAAGCACCAGCAGGCATACCATCGGATGGATGGCTGAGGTGCCAAGCAGGCCATACCGGATCCCCTCGACACCATGGGTGAGCGGGTTTAGAAGTGTCAGGGGTATCACCCATTCGGGGAGGCTGGTAATAGGAAAGAGTGCGCCGGAGAGGCCGAATATCGGGAAGATCACAAAGTTCATGATCAGCTGGAACCCGTGCATATCCTCCATCTTCGAGGCGATGGCAATCCCAAACGCGGCGAAACAGATGCCGATCAGTGTCATGAAAAGGAATGCGATGAGAAATCCCCGGTATGTAGGAATACCAAGTCCGATGAAGAGCGATAAGACCAGGATCAACGCCCCCTGGATGACAGCGGTCGTCGCCCCGCCGGCGGTCTGGCCGAGCATGATCTCAAGCCGCGATACCGGTGCAACAAGCGTCTCCTTGAGGAATCCAAACTGTTTGTCCCAGATGATCATAATTCCCGAGAAGACGGAGGTGAAGAGTACCGCCATTGCGATGATCCCGGGCACCAGGAACTGGAGATAGTTCTCCCCGGTACTGCCCGGTATCTGCACCACCTCATTCAGCCCGAATCCAAGAGCCACCAGGAAGAAGACCGGCATCCCGAGGCTCCCGACGATCCGGCTCTTTGAACGGAGATAGCGCTTCATGCTCCTGAGCCAGAGGGTATAGACGATATCCATCCTCAGTTCCTCCTCGGCATCATCATCCGCATCCGGTCCACCGCACCCGCCTCTTCCTGCCGCATCTCCCTGCCTGTATAGTGGAGGAAGACATCCTCAAGAGTAGGTTTTCTGATCGAGATGGATGCAATCGTATAGCCATCCCGGCCGATCAGACCAAGGAGGTCAAGGAGGTGATCTTCAGCAGATCGGACCCGGATGATCACCTGCCCGTCATACTGTTCCGCACCCAGAATCCATGGGGCCGTGATATCGTCTGCAATTCTGCCTGCATCGGGGGATGTGATGGAGACGACGTCCTCACCAACCATACTCTTCAGGGTGGCAGGTGAGTCCATCGCAACGATCCTGCCCCGGTCGATGATCGCAACCCGGTCGCAGAGGCGGTCCGCTTCATCCATGTAATGGGTGGTGAGGATGATGGTGATCCCCTTTGTCCGGTTCAGGTTCCGGATATACTCCCAGAGATGGTTTCGGGTCTGGGGATCAAGGCCAAGAGTCGGTTCATCCAGGAAGAGGACAGACGGCTCATGAAGGAGACCTCGCGCTATCTCCAGCCGCCGACGCATACCACCGGAGAAGGTCTTCACCAGACTCTCCTGCCGGTCTTCCAGCTCGACAAGCCGGAGCATGGCACGTATCCGCTCCTCCCTGAGCACCTTTGGGATGCGGTAGAGCCTGCCATGGAAATCCATATTCTCCCACGCGGTCAGCTCCTCATCAAGGCTCTGATCCTGGAAGACAACACCGATGGCTTTCCGGACGCCATCCTGATCGTTTTGGATATCAATACCATTGAGAGATGCCCGGCCCGATGTCGGTTCAAGGAGGGTGGAGAGCATCGAGATGGCTGTCGTCTTCCCGGCGCCATTCGGACCAAGCAGACCAAAGATCTCACCTTTTTCTATCTCAAAGGAGATGGCGTCGACTGCAGTAAAATCCCCGAATCGTTTCGTGAGCCCCTCTACAAGAACTGCCGGCATATTCTATCTCCTCCTATCGATCAGAACCAGAAGGCTGCATCATCAAAACCTGATGAGTATCCTGATCAACAAAAGAACGTGCCAGGCGATATGGCTTGCGGAGTTGCCAACCATCGGAACGTCATGAGAGATGGAACGGCCATATCGGATCGCAGAAATCCCCCCATATACCTTTATTACCCGACCCAACAATCTAAGGGACAGGTATGCCGGATGAATGGAAGGTGACGATCACGGTAACCCTGAAGGTCGGCGGTGCATCAACGAGGAAGGAAGCGGAGAAGGCAGCACTAGAACGGCTCTTTGCCCTTCTGAAGAGTGGCACGGAGATCCCCTGGGATACAACCGTTGTACCAATGAAGGACCACCGGGGCGATGAACCAGTATTCGGGGTACGGTGGGAGTAAAACCCCTCCGGCTGATTCGCCACCCCGTTTTTGGATTAATGCACTCCGAGCACCCTTCTTATCTCCTTACCCC